>Ga0182027_10000174_pt1 | contig 104930 bp, 90 predicted proteins | sample 712E1DmetaG_FD_121300 | JGI IMG/M metagenome (GOLD analysis project Ga0182027, IMG submission 121300) | Permafrost microbial communities from Stordalen Mire, Sweden - 712E1D metaG (Illumina Assembly) | ecosystem: Environmental > Terrestrial > Soil > Wetlands > Permafrost | place: Sweden...
CGTCGCCAGCGGCTACCCGACAACGACGAGTTTCACGACCACGCTGGCGGCAGGCGGAACCTACCGCTGGAACGTAGCCGCGGACAACTCGTCGGGCGAATCATCTTTCACCACGCCTCTGTATTTCCAGACGCCAATAGCGGCGACAGTCCCGGCCACTCCGACCGGTACGAGTCCCGGCCTCACGAGCAGTCCGGGTCCGATGCAGGCAAGCGCCACGGTAACGTTGAGTTGGAACGCCTCCAGCGGTGCGACTTATTACGACGTAGGTGTTCGCGACTTGACTTCTGGCACCATCGTTGCAAGCGGTTATCCGACCACGACCAGCTTCACGACAACCTTAACCGCCGGCAGAACCTATCGTTGGAATGTGGCGGCGGGCAACTCGGCAGGCGAATCGACTTTCACAACTCCGCTGTATTTCCAGACACCAATATCCGCAACAATCCCAGCCACGCCGACGAGTCCAGGTCCGGGCACGACCAGCAGTCCGGGACCAGTGCAGGCCAGCACCACTGTTGCGCTGAGCTGGGACGCATCGGCCGGCGCGACTTACTACGATCTTGGTGTGCGGGATATTGCCAGCGGTAACTTGGTGGTCAGCACCACGACGACCGTACCGAACTACACAACCACCCTCACGGCAGGCAAAACCTATCGCTGGAATGTGGCGGCGGGCAACTCGGCAGGCGAATCGACATTCACTACTCCGCTCTATTTCCAGACACCGGCATCCATAACGGTCCCCGCCACACCGACGAGTCCGAGTCCAGGCACGACCAGCAGTCCGGGACCGATGCAAGCGAATACGACGGTAGTGTTGAGTTGGGGCGCATCGGCAGGGGCCACATACTATTCATTGGGCGTACGCGACGTTGCCAGCGGTAACTTGGTGGTCAGCACCACGACGACTTTGCCGAACTACACGGCCACACTCTCAGCCGGCAAGACCTATCGCTGGAACGTGGCGGCGGGCAACTCGGCCGGTCTCTCCCCTTACACCACGGTTGTGTATTTCCAGACGCCCGCAGTCATCACGCCAACACTTTCGGTAACCCCCGCAAATCCCCAAACTGCTTCGGCTGCTGCTGGGACCATTCCTTATTACGTTAGTATTGCCGGTGGCGACACGATGACCTACTCGGCGACACCTCTTGACACATGGCTTCACATTTCATCGGGATCGCCTGGCGTGTATAGTGGCACCATCATAGTCTCCTATGACCAAAACACGGGCGGACAACGCTCTGGCACAGTCCAATTCACGGCCAGCGGAGCTTCCGGCAGTCCCTTGCAAGTGACGATAACACAAACAGCCGCGAACGGAGGAACAACGCAGGTTCTTGGTCTTGATGTTGCGGCGGCTGTCAATTGGTCCGCTGTGAACGGAATTCGGTTTGCATATCTCAAAGCAACCGAATCAACATATTCCCCTGACGGTGACTTCTCGGCCAATACAGGCGGTGCAATCGGTCAAGGAATCAAAGTCGGAGCTTATCATTTTGCCACTCCCCTGTTCTCACCCGCCTTCTATCAGGCTACCTATGACCACACTGATACCGCACTCCAAGAAGCTCATCACTTTGTTGATGCGGCCGAAGGTGTCATCGGATCTGGCTTTCTCCCGCCCGCTCTCGATGTCGAGGAGCAAGTCGTCACATGGAATCTCGTGAATGGAAAGTATGTTCCCGCCGTTTGGGTGGATCCATTGACGGGGAATAGCCACGATAACGCAAAGCCTCCGAATCCGCTCCCCAATCAACCTGCAATGGGCGCCGCAGCTTTAGCACAGTGGATTAACGATTGGGTCTCCACGGTGGAAACATTGACCCATACCGTTCCAGTGATCTACTGCGACAGGACCTACGCCAAAGCTCTTTCTCCCTATTTCTGCGCAGGAAGTGTCAAGCTCTGGATAGCAGATATCAACCATCCAGCGGGAAGTCCAGTTACGACAGGTTGGGAAGCATGGCCCTGGATCTTCCATCAGTATTCATGGACTGGATCGGCTGGCGGAACAACGATTGATCTTGATATTTTCAAAGGAGATTCAACTGCGTTCACAGCTCTTCTAAATGGCGGGGCCTCCCCACAGCAATACACCGTCACCCCAAGTCCCGGAGCGAACGGGACAGTAACACCAAGCACACCGCAGACGGTGCCGACCTTGGGAGGTGTGACTTTCTCCGCATCGCCGACAACAATATCTGGAGCTTCGCAATTCACCCAGGCAACTGATGCCTCAAGCGACTATGTCGTGGACCAATGGTTAGTGAACGGAATCCCGGCGCAATCCGGAGGTACGAATTTCACACTCCTCAATGTGACGGCGGATACCCAAGTGCAGGTGACGTTCAAGCCTGCGCCGGCAGTCTCGTACACAGTGACACTACAAGCCACAACTGATGGAACTATCAGTCCCAGTTCGGACCAGTTAATTGTTAGTGGTGACAGCATCACCGTCACGGCACTGCCAGATGCAGGCTACGCGGTTGACCAGTGGCTGGTCAACGGCTTGTCCGCACAAACCGGTGGCACGACTTTCACACTCGTTAACGTAACTACTCCCACTACGGTGCAGGTGACGTTCGGTGCTACGCCAAACGGGACTGCCTGCATCACGGCGACTCCCGTACCTGCCTATGGGGGGACTGTGAACGGCGGAGGCGTATTCTTGGCTGGCGGCCAGCAGACAGTCACGGCGGAGGCGAATCCGGGTTACAGTTTTATCAACTGGACGGAGAATGGAATGGAACTAAGCGCGCTTACGAGCTACACCTTCACGTTGACGGATAACCGTACCGTGGTGGCGAACTTTACGGCCATACCGGCAGGTCTTGTTGGAGACACAAATGCTCCTGCGCTGCAAATCACGCAGCCGTATTCAATTGGCATCTTCGTGACGACAAACAATGCTGTCACCGTGATGGGAACCGCTACGGACTTGGGACACGGCGACAATGGGATTTCCATTGTTACGGTGAATGACATCGAGGCAGTTGGTGATACTACTGCAAACGGCGGCACGGCCAATTGGGGTTTGCCGGTAACACTCTCTCTGGGAACGAATGTGTTTACGATCATCGCAAAGGACAATAGCCCAAATACTAACGCCACAACGATCATCCTCTTAGTATACTATCAACTGCAGCCCCCGTTTGAGGATTCGGTCGGTGACGGAATTTTGGATGCGTGGCGAGCAGAATACTTCCCGAATGTTGATCCGACCGGAACAACTACGAACAGCGTGTCTTGTGCGACGTGCGACCCGGATGGCGACGGACTGTCTAATCTACAAGAGTTTCTCGCCGGCACCGATCCAACAAATTCAATCAGCACATTCAGGATCACATCGATCAGCAACATCGGCCCCGATAACCTCATCACCTGGACAGTCGTATCCGGCAAGACCTATGTTGTCCAACTGGCCACGAACGGCTTCGTTGGAAGCCTTACGAATACGTTCAATGATCTTGCAGCCGTAGTTGTTCCTCCAGCGGCAGCGATTGCGTTCACGAATTATCTCGATGTTGGTGGGGCAACGGACAATCCATCTCGATTCTACCGGATTCGACTTGGACCATAGTTTGCCAAACTGATTCAAGTCGAACAGGGCTTATCCGCTGGGGTCAGAGGTGAATTGGCCGCTGCGTTGTGACCCGCCTGCTTGTCGCCAATTGCTGCGCCTGGATCACTCGAACCAAAGATGTTCGGCTCCAAGGCGATTTCTACAATTCGTATCACAACCTGCCGCTTTCGTGGGTCGGACATATGAGTATCCTATCGGCACGCATGAAACAGTGCCCGGTAGACGCCAAAGAAACAGGAAGGAGAAACGTGACCTCTCTTGGACTGCGGCAACATGTGATGCGTGCGATGAGGATGAAGCGCATCGCTTTGGGGAGCAGCTTCTCCGTTTCCTGAAGCTTCGAGTCGAGCCAAACGCTCACACAGCTGAAGGAATAGGGAGGCCCACCTTGCTGGCGCTTTGTAGTCAAAGGTGCTGAACCATCCACCATTCAATACGTCGCCCGTAACGTAAAACACAACGGCCAGACCGAGCGTTGTAGATGCAGAGGCAACATCCACAACAGGGAGGGTAGGGATATTCGGATGACAGAAGCCAGCTCTGGCCAGCGGCTGATTAAGCTTGCAGTCGCACTCGTGTACAATTGCACCGTGGCCGCAGGATCATCCGTTGTTCTACACAGTGTGAGCGTGGCGTCCACAAGTAGGCTGCCAATGAGCACGTAATCTCTGTCCGCGACCAATGGCGTTCCCCGTTTCTTGCGTGCGGCGGCCACGAGTTCTGCCACTCGAAAAACTTGTTTCTGAAGATGCTCACATAGACGAATGTCACCGGGGGCAAGAGCAAGGCGACTAGCCAGTAAGCACAATGTCGCCGCCTGTCCAAAGTCGGCAGGTGGCACCCTATCCCAGTCAATGTGCACAATGGCATCGCGAAGGTCTTTTTCCATCGATGGATAGATTGGTACACCATCCGCGATCAGATCAAGAGCGGTCCACGCGGCGAGTTCGTCTGGGCTTTGCGTCAACAGATCGAGCGCTGCTCTGGCGCCTAGTTCAGGCTTGAGAGGAACGTATTTCTCATAAACATCGGTCCCCAAGATTCGTTGGAGAGGGACCTCCAAGGTTTCACCAAGGAACGAACCAAGAGAATTCAGGCATAACGTCACGTCCTGACAGAAGAACCTAGTCAGCCGCGATTTGACCCGACTGCCCTCGATGGCGTTTACAAGCATTGCCTTCACGCCAATGCCAGCGAGTACTTCTTCAGGCAGGCTGCCGACTTCAGAGGCGAGCCCCTTGAGAACGAGCGCTAGGAAGCTGATGTTGAGTGGATAGGCAGCATCACGGGTCAGCGCTGAATTGCGAGACAACATGTCTGCAGTGAGTTCACGTGAGTTCTTTTGGAACCAGTCGTGCACGCTGTCTGGGTTGGCGCCGGCCGAGTAGAAGGCTTGGTACACACGTGAAGCATGAAGCCATACAATGCGCAGGTACACAGACGGATGCCATCGCCGCGTTTCTGGCAACCACCCCAGGCGGTAATGGGTCCATCTTAACACGGCCAAAAACGCCTCCGCGTTTTTCTCGCTAACTACTGGCTCCAAGAACGCACGCAACTGATCTTGTGCCCGAGGCAGATGATCCGTGGAAACAGCCCTTGTTTCTAAGAACAGACCGATGAGATGGATTCGCTGGACGGGGCTCACGAGCCTGGATTCGAGTCCCTTTAGCAGCTTCAATACGGCTTCGGTCGCCAGCATACGCAAGCTGTCCATCACCACCGATGGCAGTCGTGCAGGCAGACATGACAAACGAACGATCGTTTCTTCCAGCCCTTGATCTCGCAGCAGGGATTCGACCGCGACGGGCCAATCGTCTGTGCTACCGTCAGGATTTGATATGCGAAGATGGTCGGTGAGGGCCACAACGGATTTTGGTAGCATTTCGGAGATCACAATGCTCTCTCTGTTGCTGAGCCTGACCAGCAAATCATCGTAGTACCAGGCCGCAGACTGCTCCTGGATCTCACGCAGTGTCTGCACGCGCTCCAATGGGGACTCGTTGTTGGCGATTCTCTCGATCATCGCCAACCGCCGCTCTTCATCGAAATCGAACCATGCCGGGTGCCGTACCAAAAGTTTATTCCTGACAGCAACCGAACAGTCCATCAGCCGCAGGCAAGGATTCCTGAAGAGCCCCTTGCGATCCTCGCTTCCGTGACGCAGTCGCGCCTCCAGCACATACTTCTCCGCACTACGACCGAAATCAAGTTTGGTATTCGACTCAATCCCAAGCAGCGTCGCCCGCCCCTTGTTCACCGCCCGCGCCGCCGCACTCCAGAACCCCTCAGCGGGGAACTGCTGCCCCATGAATTCGACCGCCGGAAAACCGGCACGCAGACACCACATTTCCAAATCTTGGGCGGAAAGTTTCAGACGATCCTTCAAGGCGCGCGGCAAATCGCATACAAACTGACCGACCGACGCGCGGTAGGCCATGACACCCGCAGTTCGCTCATCGAGCAGTCCCTTCTTGGTTGACAGCGCCTCTTTGCACGTTTTCAGAGCGCCACTGAGAACCTCAACAACAGAATCCATCAATTCCGGTGAGTTCAAAAGCCGCGGAAATAGAATACGTGATTCGACCCAAGCAAGGAATCGGCGTCTTGGGGAAGGTAATGCCGAGGAGCCCGCGTCCAAAGGTGACCGCAATCCAATACCCAAAGCTAAGAGATGCCCAATGGATGCGCCCGCCATCTGAACAAATTGGCTTGTATTGAGCGTCAACCCGAGCGCTTCGGCGGGGCCAGGCCAGTCGAACCATAGATTCTCCCACACCCAATCTGCGCGTGCCTCCGGAACGCCGTCTGGTTCGCTTTCGTCCTTCCACAACTCGGCAAGCACATCGTCAACGACGCTCCGAAAGGTAAGGACAAAGATCATCTCGCGAGGGTGATGATTTCCATGTTCGTCAATGACCGGCATCTGCAGCCCTTCTCTGTCCATCACGCAAGCTGCAAAATATCTGCGAAGGACAGCGAGCGGTGGTGTTTCCTCAAGAGTTCCTTCGACGACTGGTGCTTGCCTTAGATAACGGAGTATTTCCTCCTTCAGAACCGGAAGGTACCGATAATTCGCCTTCCGCAGTTGTAGGAGTTTCTCGAAGTAGCATTCCTCACTGATGGCATCAGCAGACCGCAGCCACCTGAGCACATCAAAAGTGTCAATGATCGGCGATTGACCGATGCTATCGTGGCGGTTCAAGAATCGGTCATCACACCAGACGGGCGCCGTGGCTCTTTCGCCAAAGCCAAGAGCATCACACAGTATCTCCCCATCGGTTGGCAGCTGTTGCGGATCCCGAACGGCCTTGTGAACCCTCTCGTCATAGTGAGGATGATACTTCCCGCTCTCGAATCCGCGTTTGATACGCGCCATGAGTCCCTCGGTTCGCGCACTCAGGATATTCTGTTGCTCGACATTCCGTTGTTCGGCCCTCAGGCTATCAGATTCCTCAGCGGTGATGACGACTCTGCACCGGTCGCACAAGACTGCCAACGCATCACACCCTGCTAACAACACTGCGATCCCCACATCCAGATAAACCGTCATGCCGGGTCGTAAATCCGGCAGGCGACCACTCCGGGCACCGCAATCCCCGAGGCTGTTAATCATCCGGGGCTTCGCATCTGAAGATATGATACCAGCGCGCACCAGGGACTCGATTATGTCAGCTGGGCTGGCAATCGATTCTGGGATTCCAGATGGTAGTTCAACAGGCTTCATGGCAGCGTCCCTTGTGTGGAGTGGCCAGAAGTCCACCAGCAATCCGTGCTCTTGTATTGCTTTGCCCAAAAGTCCGCACCACGTCGTACCCATAGTTGTGGCGAAATCGGAGAGCGGTGCAAATTGACGATCATCAAAGGTCGTGGTCGCTATCTTTTTCGCTTCTAGTAAATCAAGTACTCGACGGACATCCTGCAGTCGGGTGGGTTGAACCGGCTGCAGGGAGGCAAGTTGCCGCGCCAAGCTAGTCGTCAGGTGTCCAGAGACGTGGATAATGCTGAAATAGCGCTCGACGACATCGAGTAGGCCGACACTCTCGGCCAACAAGAGACTGGTGATGTCCATGAAGACTTCACGTTCAGTAGACTTCCACTTGACCGACCGCTCTTGTGATCTGGTGCCGTGCCTTGCGTAAATGGGATCAGTCGACAGGGGTACTGGAATCAACTGGTTAGCGCCTACTAACTCAAAGAACAAGCGGACGAGGGGATATTCCAGCCGTGCAGCCACCAGATGAATCGGCGCTTCACCCCTGCGATAGACCTTGAGTAACTCGGCGCGCCCTTGCCGATGCTCAGTCATGAAAGCGATCGTCTCTGCAATCGACATAGGCTTGAGCGGAGCGTCAGGACGCCCCACAGCCTGCATGGCTACATCGAACAATCCTTTCGCTTGGTCTTCGATACCTAGCGTGAACGATTGGAAGGCCGTTGCAGATGCAAGCTTGGGGTCTGATCCAGCACGAGCCTGCACCTGCTGCCACAGTTCTACCGCCAGTTGTGGATCCTTCGGACGGACAAGCGGGATGATCCCGAGCAAATATTCCGGTGGTACATCTTTCAGGCCGGGGAATTTCCTTGCGGTTAGAGCCGATGCCTGCAAATCACCAGTTTCAATCTGCAGACCGAAGAGATACGCTGTCGTCTGAAAATCGGGCTGTTCTTCCAACAATTTCTCTGCCTGCTGAACGGCGATCGGCAATCTGCCGAGACGGTGATGGCACTCAATCTCCACACGCTTCAGATCGCTTGTGAGCCTTCCATCAGCCAACAACGAGCGATTCTCATTCAGCAACTCAAGACAGAGTTCGTATTCTCCAGCCTGAAAGCATCCATCAAGTGCGAGCCTCAATGCAGCTTCTGTGGCGATCTGTTGGACCAAGGCTCTGGCGTGAGCAGCAAGATATTTCCAGTCTTCGCATTGACGCTTCGCGCGACAGCACGCCAATAGAATATTCGGAGCAGATGTTTCGTTGTACCACTCCTCCCAATGCTGGGCTAGTGGACGTGGGTCCCCGCTCTCTTTGGTAGTCGCTTCAAGAATAAGGGTCTTGAGCACTCGACGGCGTGATTCATCTTTTTCCTCATCCGCCAATATTAGGGCCGCATTGGTGTTCCCATGCAAGCACAGCAGTTGAACCTTGTGTAAAGCCCAAAGGTGCTCTACTCCTTGGGCAACCCATCGTTCGTGCTGGGTGTCCAGAATCTCCAGTGCAGGTTCGAACTGCTTCTTGCTGACGAGTAACCCACAAAGAGCAACAGTTTCGTCAATGTTCACGTCGGCCGTGTCCACTCGCGAACGGAGTGCAGCGATGGGACCCTCGGCATCGAAGTCATACCCTCGCTCCAGCGCCCACATGACGGCAGGATAATGCCCTGGGGATTCGGCGATCAACTGTCTCACGTACGCCCCTGCAACTTCTTGTTTCTCAAGGTCGTTGGCCAGACAAGCCAGCCGCCATGTTTGTAATTCCATCCTCCCCGCGACTGGGCTCACCTTAATCAGTTCCTCGAAGACGCGTCCGGCCTCGCGGAGTGCGCCCACGCTTACTGGGTCACGCTTCACATAATTCCAAGGCGGTGGGATGGGCCAGACAAGATGTCCCCATGCCGGAAAGGCGAGTGACAAGGCATTGGCGTAGTCGATCATCGCCATCGCCACGCGAAGGTCAAACTGTAACGGCTTCGATTTCAACGCGCTTGCAATGTCCGCCCGAGCTTCATCCAAACGGCGGTCTGCCAAGTGTAAGAGACCTTGCACCCACGCGATGTCCGCATTGGCTACAACACCTTGTGGAGGACTTGCGAGGCTGGAACGCACATCATCAATTCGTCCACCGCCCAGCAGGAGCCGGAGTTGCAGGTTCCATTCCTCTACGGTCCGCGGTTGTGCAACGATCTGCAGGGCTGTTTCCGCGTCCCCCTCTTCGAAAACGAGGAGTGCTTCCAGAACGCGAAAGTTCGCCGACGGGCAGACGGATTTCGCTTCTGACAACAATTCGCGTGCTCCGGTCAGGTCATTGCGCACGCCGATGAGCAGACTTGCGTGAATCCGCAAGGCTTTGCTCTTGACATCGTCCGGCAAAATGGCCCAAGAACGCGAGTCACGAAGCGAAACAATCCGCGGCAACGCCTCCTCAGAACGCCCCTGACCAATTAAATCACGGATTTTTTCCAGCTCTTCATTTTTCGCTTCGGCCAAGTCCGGAACCAAGCACGCGTACTGGCGCACAATCGCCTCCATCCCAAGCGCATTTTCTGCATTTGCCTGCTGGACCATTTCCGCACCGGACGAAGGAGCTCCGAAGGTCTGAATTTCCCAACCTTCGCCACAGTACGTGCGGACCATTTTACGGTGCGGTCGTAACTTTCCCCAAATCATATCCCCACTCCACGCCTCGTATGAAATCCCTTCTTTGGAGAACCGCGCCCTCTCCGTCAAAACTTGTTCTTGGAGTTTCGTGTCAGTGAGACTGCAAGCGGTGAACAGGATAAATCTTCTGACCCCATGCTGACGCCAGTGATCCAAGTGATTCTGAAACTCGTCCGAGGCGTCGATGATTTGTCTGGGCGTGATCTTCTGATACCGTTTGCACTGGCCGGCTACGCACGTGTTTCCGTCTTTTTGCGTGGCGAGTATGTCCACGCCCCGCTGGGCTTGTCCGCGTGGCCCATAGATTTCAGCGGTGGCTATTCCATCTTCGCATTTGAGCAGGTCGCGACAAAGTAGCTGAAAAGTGTACTCGTCACGCTCGCAAAAATCTGGCGGAAGATTCGGATCAAGTTTCAGAGTGATCATTCGCGCGTTCCAGAAACGGCACCGGTTTGTTGTCGCGCCTTCCACACACGCCAAATCTGTTCTTCGCAACGGTCGGGATACTTGAGGATAGTCTTACCCCAAAAGGTCAGCACCGCGCAATTCTTTGGAGCGACATGGAGTGAGCTTTTCAGACGACACAGGATGTACTTGGTGAGTTGGCGTTCAATGTTGCGGCACTCTGATCCCCAGTTCTCGCCCCATCCATGCAGGAGCTTGTCGGGGGACTTGCGCATCTGCTCCAGCAGCAGCAGAACGTTCTCCACGTTTGCGGTCGCAAGCACGCCTTCAGCCTCGCGGATGAAGCCACAAAGCAGCGGGTATTGGCGCTCCTCTATTCCCGAGAAGAAGTTGCCCATGAGCGGCATCCGCCCATCTGTACATGCAGCTGAGAAGCCGGCGCCTAGGATTACGACGTCAACTGTTGACAAGTCCCAGTCCGTTTCATCAACCGTCACCAAGACGGGCCGCTGTGGAGCGTCGGTTGTCATGGCCATTGGTTCCAGCGGATGAACCGTAACCAACACGTTGCTTGCACGGTCGAACAGAGCATAGCGACAGAGTAATGTTCTCTTGCCCTCAACAAATTGACGAAACGGGTTTGCTTGGTTTGCATTTCATTCCTCCTCCTTCTGTTTCCGGAGGGACACACGCCATTTCTCTTCTTGTTCGATCAGCTTCGCCAGTTTGGTCTGTAAAGCTCGCCCTTCGGGTGCATCCAAGAGCTCCTTGAACTTGGCCGCCGAGAAATCCGTCAGTTTGGACCAGGCCGACGACTTGCGCAGGACGGCAATCATCTCCTCGTATTCATCCGGCTCGCCGCTCTTGGTGGGGATGCTCCATTCAACTTTGTGGGAAATCGTCGCCTGACGGTCAGCACCAAACAACCGTTGGAGCTTCCGCTTTTTCGCGTACTGAATGATCGCCTCCTTGATGGCATCCATTTCCTCTTCCAGCGGTCCAACCTGTCCCAGTAAAGTTTTGCGGCGACGATCCAGGTCTGTGAGTTGATTGACCAGCGCGACGCCATCATCGGGAAGTGCCTTGGGTTTGGTCGCCCTTTCCTCGACCGCATATTGGTGCTTCCAGATGGGGCACAGCGGGCGGTACTCACACCAGTTGCACAAATTCGATTCGTGCGGCGGAAAGTCGTTTCGCTCCGTGGCGGACTCGATCTGCTGAATCTTGCCGATCATCGTTTTGCGAAGTTGTTCCAGTTCCTTCGCTGAGCGGTGGGAGCGGATCTCTTGATCAAACCGCAGGAAGTGCCAGATCAAGACGACTTCCTTGATGTCGGCGATGCATTCCCGCAGCCCGATTTCATACAGGGCCAACTGCCGGTCCTTGTCCTTTTCCTCCTGCGCCGGCAACGAGCGGTTCGTTTTGTAGTCGTGAATCTCGAAGACCCCATCGCCCACCTTGTCGATGCGGTCCACGAATCCCGTCATCAGATATTTGCCTTCGGCATCCAGTGTGATGCTCAGCCGTTTCTCGGTATCCACGACCCGGCCTTGATCGAATGGCCGGTAATGGCGGTAGTAATCCTGAACGCACTGACGGCCGATCTTCCGGTAATGCTCGGCGCGGAGGCCGGACTCGACGATCTGAACATCTTTGCTCCAGTTGCTCTCCCAGGCCGATTCGTAGAACGCCAACGTCTCCTCCTCAGTGAGCAGCCGACCATTGCGAACGCACTTGTAGAGATTCTCCAGCGTCTCATGCGCCCGAGAACCTAGGAACGCCTCGACGGACTCGATGTCGCCCCTAATCTTGTCGATGTACCCAAACTTGTACTTTTGTGGGCAGGACTCGTAGGTGCCGATCTTGGAATGGGAGTAGATAGCCATGGTCATTCCTTTCGACGTGGAGTCGCGGCCGGCATTTGCGAGAGCCCGTGGAGCTTGTCGGCCAAAGCCTCAATTGTTTCCCGCATGGCCAATTGCTTTCGCCAGCTCTCCGGTATGGCGTTCGCGCCGTAGTAGGCGCCACCCAACTGTCCGTACACGGCGCCCGTCGTGTCGGCGTCGTCGCCGAGGTTGACTGCCAGGAGGGCACCATCCTTGAAGTTGTCGGTCTTGTGGAACGCCCAGAGGGCGGCTTCCAGGGATCGCACCACGTGGCCGCTGCCCTTGATCCGGGGTGGTTCGCGCCGCTTGAACGAGCCGCCAGCGACCTCGGCAATCTCCGGGCTCAACGGCTGTTGCCGCCGACACCCGCTCACGGGCTCATATTTCGCGGCCAGTAACTCGCTTTTGCCGGCTCCGGACACGGCGCCGACGATCAGACCGCCGAGATACCGGCAGGCGTCGACAGCCGCCGTCGCCCCGTGCGTCGTGCGGGAGCTTTCGCCGGCTTTCTCAATGGCCATCTCCGCGTCCAGCGCATATACCAACGGCACCGGGGCCAGCCGCATGATCGACCCATTGCCGGCGGCCTGTGGATCCGTCGAGCCGCAATAAGGTTCGCCTGTGCGCTCGAAGCGCTCCAGCGCGGCGCGGGTCGCGTTGCCGATGTCGAAGAAGCGCCCCGTGCTGCTCAGATGACCTTCCCGATACCAACGGACATAGCGTCTCAGCTGGTCGACCGGATCGAAACCCCCGCATTCCACCAGACTCTCGGCGAGACACAGGCCCATAGACGTGTCATCCGTCCACTGGCCGGGCTTCAGTCCGAATGGCCCGCCACCGACAATGTCCGTGATCGGCTTGAATGAGCCGGGCGGGTGGAATTCGAGGGTTGTGCCGAGCGCGTCGCCGGCGGCCAATCCCAGCAGGCTGCCACGGTAGCGGTCAACAGTGTTCATGGGTTAACCTCAGTGGTGCAGACGCTCTGTTCGATCTCGGTCACGACTCGGTCCAGTTCGTCAACGAGTTCGTTGGAGCCGGTCGCGCGGAACGCCGTCACCAAGGCCCGGTAATACCACAGGGTTTCCTCCTTACTCGCGTTGAACCGGTTCCACAGCGCATCGCCGTGCCGGCGGTAGTCGGCCAGGATCGATCGGGCGTTGTGCAATTTGTCAGCGGTAGACACGAGGCGGACGGAAGCGGAAGCTGTGGCAATGTGGCGGAGGTAGTTCGCTTTCCGCTGGCGCCAGGGTGGCTTCGGGATAACATCGGCATCCGTGCATCCTTCCACGATGCTGGCGACCGTAGACCCAAATCGGGTGCGGACATCATCAAGCCGCGGCTTGCCGCCTTGGTCCTCGACGACATCGTGCAGCAGCGCGGCGATGACCTCTTCTTCGGTTGCGCCGTATTCGAGCGCGATAGCGGCCACCGCGAGCAGGTGACTGGCGTAGGGGATGCCGGTGCCCTTGCGCACCTGACCGTTGTGGGCTACGCAGGCGTAGTTTACTGCCTCGCTGAATCGTTTGGTCAACTGTGTTTGCATAAATCTGCTAACGCTCACCTGGCTCATACTGCCGGGCCATCTTGAGGGCCGTGTCGCGCACCCGCTCTTGAAGATTCGGTGGCGCAATCACCCGCGCATGTTCGCCCCAGCTCAACACCCAGCGCTGGATTTCCGGGAGGTTGCCCAATTTGAGGGTCAATTCAATGTCCCCGTTGTCCAAGTCCTTGATCTTTTGTGATGAATGCCACTTTCGCTCCCGTACAAGCCTGGCTGCGAACGAGTCAAACCGGATGCGGATCTCCTGCGGTTTCCCGCCGTCGTTGAACACGCCAAAGCTGTCTCCCAAGTGTTTCGTCACCGAGAAGTCCGCTGGACGGACGAACTTCTTACCAGTTACGCGGACCTCCTTCATCCGACTGAGGGCGAAGGTACGCATCTGCTGACGGTCGAGGTCGAAGGCGAACAGATACCACTGATTCTCGATGCACCCTAGGTGGTAAGGCTGCGCCCGGCGCGGTTCGTGGCCGCGCCCGGCCAGCTTGTGATATTGGAACGCCAACTCCTGCGACTTCAGCACGGCCCGGCTGACCGTCTCGAACAACTCCAGGTCGGCAACCGTGGTGCCAATCGACCTGAACGAGATCGCTGAATCCAGTTCAGACCAGCGAAATGAAAAGGTTGCGGTCAGGCCCTCGGTCAGCTTCTGGAATGCCGCGTGCAGCGGCTTCTCGAACGGCGTGCCTTTGTACTGCGCCAGCGCCTTCTCGGCCACGAAGAGCGCGATCAATTCTTGTTCGGTGACCTGAACAGTGGGGAAGTTCTCCACCGGCGCGGTGTAGTGGAATCCGTTGCGCCGAAAATCAAACTCAATTGGCAAATCCATCCGATCTCGCATAAAATCGATGTCCCGCATGACCGTCTTGGTCGCCACATCCAGATCGGAGGCCAGTTTGGTGCAGTTCGGAAACTGATCTTGCTTTAGCTTTTCGTGAATGCGAAGCATGCGTGCCAGTGGTGGGCGCGACAAACGGTCGGCTACAGGTTGCGTTGTCTTCATTGAATCATCTCTTCGGGCCCACTGTTCATGCGCCAAATCATAAGCGCAGCCTAGGACAATGGCTGTCCAAAGCAAGAAAAAGAATATTTTTACCCTCAGACCGCCATTGTCCAACCGTCTCCGTATACTGGTGCGCAAAGAATGAATGACATGAACCGAACCCAAACGAAATCGACCGTATTCGTCCTCTGGCAGCATTGTCGCGACTTGTTCGTTACCCAGCCCGCACCGTCAAGCTGGTTCGATCCCCGACCGAACCGGCGGGTGCGGCGCAACGTCTGGCGCACCTACAGAGTCGACGGTCAGCGAACGCGCTTATGTCCGTGTCCTGTGGAGCCACGGCGGGAGATGTGATGGCAGCGACCTATTACATATGGAAATGGGCGAACAACGATCTGCCGGGTCGGCCGGCGGACATAGTGGCGCAACTGTGCGCAGGTGAGTTCCCCGGTGCGATCCAGCCCTTCGACCGGACGCAGGCACTCGGTCGGTTGTCGGAAGTGGCCGATCAACGGCGGACTGAAATGAGCGAGCTTTTGATTGAGACCCAGACCGAACCGGGCGAACAAACCTCATTCATCCACCTCAGCGACCCCGCTTCGGATTCGGTCTGGCTTGCTGACAAGCTCTTGTGGGCGGTCTGGCCGATGGGGCTGACGCTCTACGACGAGTGCCATAACCGGTTGCTAGGTCTTCCCAAACGCAATGTGGTTGAGTCGCCGGCCGACGGCCGCCAACTCGTAGACATCGAACCTGGCGACATCCCAGAACTCCTGCACACCCTGGGCAATCACCCGCATCTGACCGCCTTCGCCTGCTACGACCGGAACGGAAACATGTTCCAGGTCTGGTCGCACCGCCGCCGTTATGTCGTCGAATGGCAGGTCTTGCCGGAACGGGATTTCAACCGACACAGGATCTGGGTCGCAGGCAAGCAGGCGGCCAATCAACGCCACGCTCGCCTCGGGGTGGCCAACAGCCGTCTGGACCTGTTCGACAACGAGCTCGTCGGGATAGCTGAAGCGCAGCATCTCTGGGTGGCGTTCCTCGCGGGTTCAACAAGGCCCGAAAGCTACCTTTGGCGGGACATCACGCAGGAACTAAACAAGCCGGGCCATTCACCGCGTCACCGGCACCAACAGAAGGAGGATCAACCACCGCTATGACCTCATCCTACTATCTTTGGAAATGGGCGGATAACGATCTACCTGGCAGGCCGACCGAGGTGTTTGCGGAATTGATGCGTGGCAAACTGCACCCGGCATTGCAGAAGTTCGACGCGCAACCGGTGCTGGCGCGCCTGGAAGAACTGTCTGCTACACGGCGCGGACTGGGCGAGGAATGGGATTGGCAGGTTCATCCATCCGACAAGCCGACGAATGCCCGGTTTGTCTTTCTAACTGCCCCCTATCTCAACGGCTCAAGGGATCGGATCACCAGATTTGCGGACGTCATGAATGGGATGGAGATCAGCGGCTACGACGAACAGTTCGGTCACGTCATCCATGTGCTGAACCCGAAACTCAACTGTTTCCTCTTTGGACAGGACCACCGGGAAAGGCATTACGACATCACGGTAGAGGATCTGCCGTCACTCCTGCGGCGCGTCGACCGTCAAGCCCGGGATCCGTTCGCCGTCCTGGAGGATCGGCGGCATTACTTCGTCCAGTGTTGCGCCCACAAACGCCGTTTCTGCGTCGAATGGCGCGAGAACTATGACACCAACAACTGGGATGACTTCGCCCACTGGCGGGCGCATGAGACCAAGCGGTCGGGTGCGAATCGTGAGGCGGTAGAATCCCGCCACGGACGCCCTGATCACGACACACTCACGTTCGCCGACACATTGCGAATCTTTCAGACTTTCTTGCAAGGCGATCCCAAACCATCCCGCTACCGCTGGCGCGACATCAGGCTGCTCTTGGAGCGGGAAGCAGCCCGACGGAAGAAAGGGAGGACGGGCAAGTGACCACATCATCGTACTACCTGTGGAAATGGGCTGACAACGAGCTGCCGGGGCAGCCGAACGAAGTGTTTGCTCATCTGGTGCGTGGCGAGATGCACCCATCCCTCCAAGTTTTTAACCCGGAGCCGGTGACGAGTGAACTGCAGAAAGCTTTACAGGAAGGGCTACTGTCGAACGAGGAATGGACCTGGCAAGTGTGTCCGGCTGGATCAAACAACCAAGCACGCTTCGTCCACACGTCTTCTTTGCTCAAGGACAATCCAACCTTTTCGCGGGAGCCGTTCCTCGACGGGTTGGATGCACTGGGTATCAGCGGTTACGACGAGCAACGCGGACGGCTGATCGAATGTCTGTCGCCGAAGTTGAACACCCTCCAGAGCGAGCAGTGGTGGGACGAACCTCACTATGACATCAATGCCGACGAGTTGGCCGTGCTGCTGCGGCGATTGAATTCCGCTGAGCCGAACCCGTTCGCCATCCTACAAGATCGGCGCGGCAATTTCGTGCAATGTATGGTTTACGGACGGCGGTTCAGCGTGGAATGGCATGAGCGGCTCGACTCCAAGAATTGGGAACAAACCGCACCTTGGCGCTTGGAATGTTTCCCGGTTTCTGGCAAGCGCCGGCATTTCATTCCTGCGGGTGTGAAATACAGTGTGGTGAAAGGCAGTGATTGGGTTGCGTGCGCCACCGGCAAATCCGACCACGAGACGATCGCCTTCAGCGAAACCCTGGCTGTATTCTGTGCATTCCTTCGCGGCGAACCAAAACCAGCACGGTATCAGTGGCGCAGCATCCGGCAAGAACTGGAGCAAACGAAACATCACCGTCGAAAGGCAAAACCCCATGAATGACACCCAAAGCCTCAGCCTACATCCCGAAATCCTGCGACTGACCGAGGAAAACTCGCTCTTACGGGAGGAAGTTATTCACCTCCTCACGGAGGCGCATGACCTCGTCCATACGGTCAAACCTAACCTGCTGGCGCTGTACCAGACCAGAATCGGCATCTGGGAACTGAAGCAGTTCCGGTTGCAATGCCAGGCCGCTCGGCTCAAACGCAAAGTGGAATTGATCCAGGCGTGCCTCAACCAAGGCTGCTGGCCCGACTTGGCAGCCATCGAGGCGCAATTGGAGGAAGAATTCCGGGCGTGGGAAAACAAACTCCGGCTGGAGGCCGAGCGCATTGCGGCGGCGGAAGATCGACTTCGGCATTTGCTCTCACCGGAAGATGACCACGAATTGAAGAAGCTCTACTACGGCCTCGTGAAAAAACTTCATCCCGACCTGAACCCGGTACTGACAGAAGACCAAAAGCGGCTCTGGTTGCGGGTGCAGGAAGCATACGAATTGAGTGATATTGACGAACTCCGAGCATTGACGTTATTGGCGAACCGATACGCTCCAGCAGTTTCGTCAGCAAGTTCGCTGGAGCGCCTGACGAATGAGCAGCGCACGCTTGACCAACAAATTCAGCGGTTGCTCAAGGAAATCGAAGCCATCGAGAGCCGCCCGCCCTTGACGATGCGGTCCGAGCTGGTGGACGACGACTGGGTGCGCACCCGCTGCGAAACGATCCAAACGACGATGACGGAACTTCAGCAACGCTGCGCCGGTTTGGCCAGCCACATCGAAAACCTATTGAAGGAGTATCCCGGTGAACAAAGCTTTGGCAAAAATTGATCCGACCGTGCTCGCGTTGATGCACGGCTCATTCCAGAAGGGCGACAAGCTGCAGCCGTTTGCCCGCGAGATCCTGCTCACGGAGTGTCATATTTCCGGCACCGTTCACAAGGAACTGAAGGCCATCGAGCCAGCACTGGATTCGGGGGCGATGCTGGCCCTGCGCCGTGAACCCGGCAACCCGCATGACGGCTTGGCGATCCGCGTCTACGATGCCGCCGGCAACGCGCTCGGGTACATCCCCCGCATCGCTAACGCGCCATTGGCGCGCCTGATGGATGCCGGCAAACAGTTGTTCGCCCGGCTGGAATCGAAAGAGTGGCACGGCGACTGGCTGAAAATCGACATCGGCGTTTACATGCGAGATTTCTGATGCAGATCCCCCTCAATTGTCCCCAGTTCGTTGGTATCGCTCTTGGGTGCCTTGCTTTTGAACCTTCATCTGGCTTGAGAATGCCGCGTCTTTCCAAATTGCCGACGGCAGGCTTGTATTTTCCGCATGTGTCTGCAATGGTCGGCACAAGTCAGCGTTTTGAGGAAAGAGGGCGAGATCAAATGACGCAATCTGAGCCATGGGTGTCTTTGGAGGAAATCTCCCAGCATCTGGGGGTCAGCCAAGACACGGTCCACCGTTGGATTCGAAACCGAAACATGCCCGCCCACCAAATTGGGCGGCTGTGGAAGTTCAAAGTGTCCGAAGTCGACGAGTGGGTCCGGCAAGGCAAGACGGCCGAGGATACCGGAAAGAGACCGCCAAGGGGGGGCTGAATGAACGACCTGAGTTTCCCTCAACTCCTCGATACCATTCGTGGCACGCAGGGCGCGTACTATAAACTCACAGTCCTCGCCGGCGGCGCGAGTTCCGGTAAAACCCACTTGCTGAAGCAGGTCGCCGCGCAGCTTGATCTGCCGCTCATCAACCTCAGCCTGCTCCTCAGCCAGCGTTTGCTCAGCCAGAATCGCCGTCAGCGGTCGCTCAACGCCGAGGATGTCGCCATCGAAGTGATTGACGAACACCTCAAGGCCGGGTTGTGCCTTGACGACACTGAATTGCTTTTCGACTCCACGCTGCGGCTGAACCCAATGGTTTTCCTTCAGGACGTTTCTCGCAACCGCCTCATCGTGGCAACATGGAACGGGGTCGTCACCGGTGGCGAACTGCGCTATGGCCACACTGGCCATCCGGATTATTTTAGCCAACCCGTGACTGGCTATCCCGTTGTCGCCGTCGCCGAGGACAAACTTCAACTACATCTGACATCATGAAATACAACGAACTGATCCATTTTCAGCCGATTGAATCGGTCATTGAACTGCGCCAGGCGAACAAGAGCGCCAAGGCGCGCGAGCATGTTTTGACCTATGTGATTTCCGCCGACATGGCCGACCGGCTATGCGACCTGGTCTTTCCCCAGCTTCAGTATGCCAAGCCGCAGGACAATCACGGCCTGTTCATCGTCGGCAACTACGGCACAGGCAAATCACATTTGATGTCTGTCATCTCCAGCATCGCGGAAAACGAAGAGTTCTCGACGTTGCTGACCAACGAAAAAGTTCGCAAAGCTGCGCCGGCCATCGCGGGCAAATTCAAGGTCATTCGGTTGGAGATCGGCTCGACCGAAATGTCCCTGCGCGAAATCATCACCGGTCACTTGGAGGAAAAGCTGGCCGAGTGGGGCGTAAGTTTCCAATTCCCACCCGCCGACAAAGTTCGCGAGAACAAAACTTCCTTGGAAGAGATGATGGGTGCCTTCCTCAAGAAGTTTCCCAATCATGGCCTGCTACTCGTCGTGGATGAGTTGCTCGACTACCTCCGTAGCCGCAACGATAAGCCATTAGTCCTTGACCTCGCTTTCCTCCGCGAGGTTGGTGAGGTCTGCAAGGAAAACCGCTTCCGCTGCATGGCGGGCGTTCAAGAATCCATCTTCGATAGTGGCCGGTTCGCCCACGTCGCTGACGCCATCAGCCGCGTCAAGGACCGTTTTCAGCAGGTGAAGATTGCCACCACCGACGTAAAGTACGTCGTCTCCCATCGCTTATTGCAGAAGACGCCTGAACAACTTGACGCCATCCGCGAGTATCTCGCGCCGTTTGCCAAGTTTTACGGCAACATGACCGAGCGGATGGACGACTACGCCGCGCTATTCCCAATTCATCCCGACTACGTTGAGACATTCGAGCGCATCCCCATCATCGAAAAACGCGGCGTCCTGCAAATCATTTCCTTCGCGATCAAAGAACTTGTCGGCCAACCCGTGCCGACCGACCGGCCTGGCATCATTGCCTTCGATAGCTATTGGAAGGTGCTCAAAGAAAACGCCGCGCACCGGGCACTGCCGGAAGTCAAAGCCATCATCGAATGCAGCACGACCCTCGAAGACAAGGTCCAAAGCGCGTTTCCCAAAAAGACTTACAAGCCGATGGCCATTCGGATTATCGAAGGACTTTCCGTCCACCGCTTGACCACGGGTGACGCCCCTATCGGACTGACGCCCGAGGAACTGCGGGATAAGCTCTGCCTCTATCATTCTGGCGCAGCGGAAATGGGCGGCGACCCGGCGGACGACTTGCTTTCGCTCATTGAAAACACGCTTCGCGAAACCCACAAGACCGTCAGCGGCCAGTTCATCTCGTCCAACAAGGACAACCGCCAGTATTTCCTCGATCTCAAGAAGACCGACGACTACGACGCGCTCGTTGAGAAGCGCAGCGAAAGTCTCAGCGACGATGTTCTGGACCGCTATTACTACGACGCGCTCCGCCAAGTGCTCGAATGCACCGACATCCCCACACACATCACCGGCTTCCAAATCTGGCAGCACGAAATCGAATGGCAGGACCGCAAGGCAGGCCGGCTAGGTTACCTGTTCTTCGGTGCTCCGAACGATCGCTCAACCGCCATCCCAACCCGCGAGTTTTACCTCTACTTCATCCAGCCATTCGACAAACCTGATTACAAGGACGAGAAAAGGCCGGATGAAGTCTTTTTCCGGCTCACGGGCAAGGATGAGCAGTTCACGCAGAGCTTGAAGCTCTACGCCGCCGCGTTGGAACTCGGTTCGATTTCATCGGGTGTCAAAAAACAGACTTATGAGAAAAAGGCGCTGGAGCATCTCGTCACACTGACCAAGTGGTTGCGCGAGCATATTTTTCAGGCCGTTGAAATCACCTATCAGGGTTCGCGCAAAAAATTTGTGGAATGGCTCAAAGGCGCCGGCGGGGGCGGCACGCTGAACATCCGCGACGCAGTGAATGCCGTCGCCTCTAAATGCCTGTCTGAGGAATTTTCCAATCGCGCCCCGGAATATCCTCATTTCTCAACACTGGTGACTTACGGGCAGGGCGGCAACGCCCAGCAGGCCGCGCAGGAAGCGTTGCGGGGCGTCGCGCAACCCAACCGCACCAAGCAGGCCAATGCCGTGCTCGATGCCCTCGAACTCCTCGACGGCGACAAAATTGACCCCTCAAAATCCCGCTACGCCAAACACATTCAGTCGCTTCTCAAGGCCAAGGGCCAGGGTCAGGTCGTCAACCGCCCGGAGATCATCACCACGCTTGAGCCGGGCATCGAGTTCATGTTGCCGGACAAATTCCGCCTTGAACCCATCTGGGTCACCGTCACATTGGCGGCACTGGTTCACTCCGGCGACGCCGTCCTCGCCATCCCCGGCGCAAAGTTCGACGCCACCGGTCTCGCCAACCTTGCGGCCACGCCGGCGGCGGATCTCCAGAACTTTAAGCATATCGAACGACCAAAAGACTGGAATATCCCCAGCCTCAAGGCGCTGTTCGAGTTAATGGACCTGTCGCCAGGTCAGGCCGTCATGGTCACGCAGGGCAGCGTCGATGCCGTCCAGCAACTTCACAAGGTCATCAATGAGCGCGTCGAAAAACTCGTCAAAGCGAACCAGCAGCTTGCCAGTGGCATCCCATTTTGGGGGCAGAATCTTTTCACCGACGCGGAGGTTGAAAAGTTTTCTGCGCTGCTCGTCAAGGCCAAGGAATTCCTCGAAAGTCTCCAAGCCTACAACACGCCCGGCAAACTGAAGAACTTCAAATATGACGCCGACGACATCAATGGTTACAAGACCACGTTCGTGCGGCTCAAGGAGGTTGAGCAGCTTCAGGCTTACTGCGCTGAACTCGCGCAGTTCACCCAATACCTATCGACTGCCGAGGCCATCCTGCCCGAAACGCATCCGTGGGTCGCAGAGAGCCGGCAGAAGCGTACCGAGTTGCTCACCGAAATCCGCAAACCCGCCCAGCGCGAATCGGAAGCTTTCAAAGCCGACGCCTTGAAGCAGTTGAAAAAGCTCAAAGCGGGCTACATCAAGGTATATCTCGATCTTTATCGCAAAGCCCGGCTCAGCCTTACCCAAGACAAGGAAAAGAAAGACCTGCTGCAAGATTACCGTCTTAAACATCTGCGCCGTCTCGCCACCGTCAATTCCATCAATTCCGTCCAGCTTACCGAATTCGACAACCAGATCGGCAGACTCAAGACCGGCGCGGTGCTCACCGAGAAAGACCTGGAAAACGATCCCAAATCACCGGATGGCTTCTGGCCCGGCATGGAGGACACCAGCGTGTCTTGCGAAGCGCGGCTGGCCAGTCTGAAAACCGATTTGGAAAAGATTCACAAAAGCTGGACCAAGAGCCTCCTCGCCGACCTTGCCGATCCGGTCATCCAGAGCAATTTCGAGCTGCTCAAAGGGCCGCAGAAAAAGATGCTCAAGGATTTCATGGCGGCCAAGGAATTGCCCGATGAAATCTCTCAGGAGTTTCTCGCTGCCATCCAGCAGGCGCTGTCCGGCCTGACCAAGCTACCCGTGTACCTCGACGATCTTAAAAAGGCGTTGTTCCCAGATGGCAGCCCGGCCACCCCCGCCGAGTTCAAGGAACGCTTTGCGGCCTATCTCGACCAGATTCTCAAAAAGCGTGACGCAGCTAAGGTACGGCTGGTGATTGAGTAATGCCTCTGCAAACAGACCAAGCCAACTCATGAAATTCCTGCACACCTCTGACTGGCAGATCGGGATGAAGGCCGAATCGGTCGGCCGCGTGGCCGAGCGTGTTCGCGAGGAGCGGTTGGAGGCAGCGAAACGAGTGGTCCAAGCCGGTCGGGACAACGGAGCGGATATGCTCATGCTGACTGGGGACGTGTTCGAGGACAACGCTGTGGACCGTCTCCTCGTACGCAAGACCGGCGAAATCCTTCGCGCGTTTCCCGGACCGGTTTACATCATTCCCGGCAACCACGACCCGCTCATGCCTGGATCCGTGTGGGAGCACAGCGTCTGGAACGAAGCCGCTAACATCACCATCTTCAGTAAATCTGAGCCGGTCGAACTAGATAGTTGCATCCTTTTTCCTTGTCCACTCCACGAAAAATATTCGACGAAGAATCCGACCTCATGGATTAACACCAAGGATGTCTCCAAACCGGCGATTGGACTGGCTCACGGGAACGTCGAGGGGATTCCAAATGGAGAACCTGATTATCCGATCCCTCGCGACACTGCCAACCGACTAGGTTTGGACTACCTGGCACTCGGTCATTGGCATTCGTTTGCTCGTTATGACGCGCCCGACGGTGTTTGTCGTATGGCCTACGCGGGTACTCATGAAACGACCAAGTTTGGAGAACGTGACAGCGGTAACGCCGTCATTGTGGAAATTACCCACCACGGTTCACCACCAAAACTGACACCCGTCAAAACGGGCCGACTTGATTGGCGCACGATCGAATGCACGGTTGATCAACCTCAATCGCTGGCATCCGTCATAGAAGAACTCGGTAAGCTGGATCCGCCGGGCGCGACTCTGGTTCGTGTTCTCATTGGCGGTGTTCTGTTTCCGGAAGACCGTCATGCTCTGATTCGCATCGAAGAACTTCTCGCGAGCCGATTTCTTTTCGGCTCACTAGACACAAGCGCCCTCATTCCAGCCCCGAATGGTGAAGGCTGGATTGAGTTGCTGACATCCGGTTCGTTTCGTGAGGCTGCCGTCACACTTCGTTCCCAGGCGGCGCAATCAGCCAACCCTGAAGAACGAGCTGTGGCCACACAGGCCCTCCTCCAACTTTTCGAACTCCACGAAAGGAGCCGCGCTTGATTCTTCACAGCCTGAGCGTGGCCAACTGGCGGAGCCTGCTCACTTCGGTGGAATTGGGGCCTTTCAGCGAGCGCCTCAATGTCATCCATGCGCCCAACGGCACTGGCAAGTCCTCCCTGTTCGAAGCGATACGTCGCGCTATGTTTGATACGCACCTTGTTTCTGGCGAGGAGATTGAGGCCGTTCGTCCGTGGGGCCGATCCTTGTCCCCAAAGGTTCAAGTAGACTTCACTCAGTCGGGCGTCCGTTATCGCATAGAGAAGACTTTTCTTGACGGAGCGTCCGCACACCTATTTCGCTTCGAGAATGGAAAATTCCAGCCTTTGGCTGACAGCCGCGATGCCGACGCCAAATTGCGAGAGATCATCGCAGCATCAGGTGCCCCCGGTCGTGGGCTATCCAAACACGAACACTGGGGGCTGGCCGAAGTCCTGTGGGCACCGCAAGGAGCTCTGCACCTGGATTCGCTTTCTTCTAGTGTCACCGAGAATCTCCGCGCCGCCCTCGGTGTTCAGTTAACCGGCGAGAGCGGTAGCCGCCTTGAGGAGTTACTCGAAGAACGTTATCAGTCCTATTTCACCAAGGGCGGCAAACCACGCACCGGTAAACAGGCCGCACCAATACTCGGGCTGGAGTCGGAACAAGCAAACACCGCTGCTGAGCGGCAGCAGCGACTCGAACATCAGCAACGATTCGAGGAAACGAGCCGTGCGGTCGAGGACGCCCGCCAGAAACGCGGTCAAGCTAGGTTTGAAGCTGACGGCCTCCGCGAATCTGTCGCTCAAACCGGTCAACAGGCCGAAACCTATCTGCGTCTTCAAAGTGAATTGGAGCAGAAAAGGCTGTTGGAACAAGCCGCCAAGGAACGTTTTGATGCCATTGGGAAATCCTTGGAGCTTATCGGCAATGCCCGCGAAGAAATTGGCCAGGTTAAAACCAAAATTCGGAGTGGCGAAACGTTGGTCGGCGAGCTTGCAGCCGAGTTGCACAATATGGCTGACGCGGTTGATGCAGCCCGCGGCAAACGGGACGAGATCCGCCGCCAACGTTCCACGTTGGACGAGCGTGCCGCTGAGGTCGAGGACGCCCGGGGCTTCGTGGAAGATAGCAAAGCCCATCAGACGCTTGCAGCCAGAGTGGAGAAACTGAAGCAGTTTGAAGGTGACCTGAAAAAGCGCAAACAACAGCGTGCAACGCTGGTTGCTCCGGACGACAAGATCATTCGTGACGTGCGGAAATGCTTGGCGGCACGTGAAACGGCCAAAGCTGCCTTGGGGGCATCCCTCATCCATCTCACAGTTCAACCGAAGAAAAAAACCACCATCCACCGCAAGTCTCCTGACGAATCCAAAACCGTCACTCCTGGAGCTAAAGCCACTTTTTCGGGCTCCCCAGAGGTGAGAATCGAGATCGAAGGGTTCGGAACCATTCACGCATCTGGCCCCGAAGGCGACGCCGAGACTCATCAGGATGCCCTGCAGGAGGCCGAAAAGAAGCTCACGAAACTTGCTCAGCCCTACGGCACACAAGATCCGGACCGTCTCCAAGTCTTGCGCGAACAGGCCAATGAACTTGACCAGAAGATCGAACAGCTGGAGAGCAAAATCACCGAGCTCCTTGATGATGAGAGTGCGGATGAACTGAACCTGCAACTGGCCGAGCTTGATGCCCGCATCAAGGAGCGTCTCGGACGATTCTCGGCCTGGAAGAACCAACCTCCGACTGTCAGCGACCTGAAATCCGCCTTGGATAAGCAGCGCAAGACGATTGAGGCAGCCATCGAGACAGCCGAGGATGCTTTTGACAAAGTGCAGTCCGCCTTCCAAGCGGTTCAAAAACGTCACAGTGAAGTAGATGGCGAGTTGAAAAACGCCCGCCTTAATCTCGAGGCCGCACAGGGGCGACTAAAAGATCTGACCAAAGACGGTCAGTCCGACGAAGCACGGGCAAAAGCCCGTGAGGAAGCCCTGATGGCGTGGGAAGCTTCCAAGGTGAAGGCCAAAGACTGCGAAACCAAGCTCAACGAGATTCCCGGAGATCCGCAGAAGACTCTGCAAAAACTCGAACGACAACTTGCAGCGCTGGAGGATATCGAAGCCAAGGCACGTGACGAGGAAAATCAGGCCGAGGGACGCCTCCAAACGCTGGCTGCCGAAGGAGCCTACTCGAAACTGGTCGCTTGCGAGGAGAAACTAACGGACCTTAAGGTGCGCATCCGCCGTGAGAAACTCCGCATGGATGCTACCAGGCTGCTCTACGATACCGTCGCCGCCTGCAAGGCGGCTGCTGTGGCCGCAGTGGCGGCGCCAGTCGAGCGCACGGCCACCCAAATGCTTGATCGTATCGCCGGCCCCCGTTTGGGGACTGTTCGCCTCACTGAAAACTTTGTTCCAGCGGGTGTTCGTCCTGAAATCGCCGCTGAACCGGTGGAACTGACCAACCTTTCCGGGGGTGAACAGGAACAACTCTTCCTCATTATTCGACTCGCGTTGGGGCAGGTTCTGGCAAAAGAGGAACGCCAACTCGTCGTGCTCGACGACGTGCTGAATGCGACTGACACGGGCCGCCTTGCCCGCGTGCTCACTCTCTTGGAGGAATGTGCTGACCGCCTTCAAATCGTGATTCTGACGTGTCACCCTGAGCGTTATCGGGGGCTGGAAGAAGCAAAGTTTTTCAACATGAAAGCTCTTTGTAACTGATGCGCTTATGAGACTCCGTCGCATACAGATTGAAAACTTTCGCGGGATTACCGGTTTTGACCTCACGTTGGGCGATACAACCGTTCTGATCGGTGAGAATAATACTGGAAAGACAGCCGTGCTCGACGCCCTACGCTTTGCTTTGCGCGACGTCAAATTACGACGAGGATGCGCCTTCGACGCCTACGACTTCCACCTATCAACACCTACTGCTGATCCTGCGTCAGCGCCGGCAATCAGCATTCGATTGACGTTTCAAGAGAATGTCGCTGGCGAATGGGGAGACCAGCAGTTGGCACGCTTGAACCGCGCAAAAATCGCGCAAATCGACGCTGGCGGATGCGCATCTGTAACGCTCAAGGTGGGAGCCCGATTCGATGCTCTGACTCAAGAGTTCATCCAAGATTGGGAATTTCAGAATCTTGCAGGTCAGGCTCTCACAGGAATCTCTGATTCCGCAATAAATATCCTGCACGGCGAAGTTTCATACTACTACCTGGCTGCTCTGCGAGACGCCGCGAGACACTTCGACGCAAAAGGGACATTCTGGAGGCCGTTTCTCAAAGAGTCGCAACTCACTCCTCAAAAGCGGGCAGAGATCGAAACCAAGTTAAACGAGGTCAATCAGCTAATAATTTCTTCCCACGCCAGCTTTGCACAGGTTGTTTCAAAGCTGAAGGAGGTGAAGGATGTGGTGTCCATGACAGGCGAAGACATTGTCTCGATTGATGCTGTGCCTGGCCGTTTGTTCGATATGCTCTCCAAGGCGCAGGTTAATCTGAACACTGGGACCGGAGCGAAAGTTCCGATCGGCAGACATGGAGAAGGAACCCAAAGCCTGGCGGTGCTGACCTTGTTCAATGCCTTCCTTCAGGCTTGGAACAAAGGTTCTCCCATTGTTGCTCTGGAGGAACCGGAAGCGCACTTGCATCCTAGTGCTGTTCGAGCGATATGGCGTCTGATCGAGAAGATTCCTGGTCAGAAGATCATTTCAACTCACAGCGGCGATATTCTTTCCGAGGTTCCTCCCAAATCGATCACTCGGATGCACAAACCCTGCGGAGGCTTGAAAGTGTCGCGTTTGGCCGACGTACAACTTGATCCTGATGATACCCGGAAGTTCAATTTTCACATACGCCGCGACCGGGGTGAACTGTTGTTCGCCAGGTGCTGGATATTGGGGGAAGGCGAAACCGAGGCGACTCTGATTCCCGAATGCGCTCGAATCTTGAAACAAGACTTCGAGCAAGTGGGAATCCGCTTCGTCACTTATCAGACCGGCATTTCACTGGAGCCCTGCCTCAAAGTCGCCAACGGCATGGGCATTCACTGGATTATCGTCGCAGATAACGACGGCCAAGGTGCCAGTGACCGCGCGTTAGTCAGGAAGTATCTGAACGGACGCCCAGAGCCGGAAACTTTGTTCGTGATGCCTGAGGCAAACATCGAGCAGCACTTATGTGTCAACGGCTTCGTGGATGTTTACTACGCCCTCCTTGGCGCACAACCCAGACAAAAAGTCACTGTGCAACCACAGGATAGTAAATACACTCTTCAGGTTGCGAATGCGTTGCCCAAGAAACTGAAAACCCACGCCGCGCAGCAGGTCATCGGCGCAATGCGGGCTGGACGACCGATACCTGACCTGTTCAAGAATGCGATCGATGCTGCCATCAAACTGGCCAAAACGTTATGAATCTCGCTGACCACCAACTAAATCAAAACCAACGAACCGCAGTCGAATGGACGGAAGGGCCACTCCTCGTACTGGCTGGTCCAGGCTCAGGAAAGACTCTTGTTCTAACGCTTAGAGCTGCCCGCTTGCTCCAGCAGGATGCAGACGCGAGCGTGCTGGCTCTTACATTCACTACGAAGGCTGCCGATGAGATGCGGGAACGCCTGAACAACTTAATGGGCGGCCGTGCGGACAGAGCGCATTTGTGCACTTTTCATTCCTTTGCTGGAGATATTCTGCGTCAGCACGGAAGCCATGTCGGCATAAAACCTGATTTTTCTCTACTCACACGAGACGACGACCGCATAGCGTTGTTTGAAAACGTGATTTCCAAGATGCAAGGGGATATTTCCGCTATCCCGTCAGACCGGAAGAACCTCCTTGTGCTCTTAGATCGACTGTTTGCAGAATCTTACAATGGCGAGGCGGAAGCGACTGGCATGTTAAACACTCCTCCTTGGATTCCAGAATTCTTTCGGCACTATTGTGAGTTACTCCAGCAAACAAACCGTCTGGACTATGGCAGTCTTCTCTATTTTGCGCGGAAATTGCTCGCAGATAATGCGGGCGTCTCACGGCTAACTCGATTGGCTTGGCAATTCATCTGCGTTGACGAGTTTCAGGACACGAATCGGGCCCAATACGACCTGCTGCGGCTTCTCGTCGCCGGGGAGAACCCAAATTTGTTCGTGGTCGCTGACGACGACCAAATTATTTACCAGTGGAACGGCGCCAGCCCGGAGAGACTTCAGACATTGAAGAATGACTTCAAGATGACGGTCGTTCAATTGCCCGAAAACTTCCGATGTCCGTCCATCATCATCCAGTTGGCTAACAGCCTGATCACGCACAACAAGGCGCGCACGGTTGGAAAGCAGCCTCTTGTAGCGCACAAGCCCGCTCTGGATTCGCCCGCACTGAAGGCATTGGTGTTTTCTGACGAATCGGCCGAAGTCGCAGCCATCTCGAAGGCTATCCACGACGCGGGATGGACCGTTGGGGATTGCGCCGTCTTGGGGCGGTCAACCAAACTTCTTGAGCGTGCCGCCGAGGAATTAAGTAAGAACGGGATGAACCCATACTTGGCACAACGGAAGAATGAATTCGAATCCGCGTCAGTTAGTTGGTTTCACGCCGCCCTGCGCCTTGCGAACGCGAGACATGACCGAGAATTCTTGCGACGGCTTTGCGTCGCCTGGCAGGAGTTCACGGGCGTCATTCTGGAAGTAAATGAAGTCGAGGCCGCAGCAGCCCTGGAGGGTGGCGACTTCCTTCGGGCCTGGGTTGCAGAAGCCGCCACAAGAGGGTGTGGGCAACCGCTCGATGATTTCCTAAAGCAAATTCAAAGCGACTTGGTGGAGAGACTCAGTTTTACCCAGTTGTTGGATCTGTTTTGGTCGAAGAAGTGGTTGGATGATCCCCTTGAACAGGAGGAGATGAAGACTTGGCAAGAACTTCACGGGGCCATGATGCGCGAGCACGCTCCAGAGAACATTACACTACATCTCTACTTGCAAGAGATGGACCTCAAATCGAAAGCCGCAGCCAGACTGCCCGGCTCCATTCCCTGCCTTACAGTACATGCGGCGAAGGGGTTGGAGTTCAAACATGTATTTCTGATCGGAATGGCAGAAGAGGTGTTCCCGTCCTACCAGGCAGTAAAGAAGGGTCCCGACAGTCGTGAGATGGAGGAGGAGCGGAGGAACTGTTTTGTCGCCATCACCCGTGTTCAAGAAAGCCTGCACATAAGCTGGGCTCAAACGTACAATGGCTACGGCAAGAAACCGTCACGTTTCATCGAAGAGATGGGCTTCACACTCCGCAAGACTTAATCACTTTTAGGCAAACCTAACAGCATGTCACTAACGCTAAAAGAATCACGAGCAGCCACCGACATGGCAAAGGTTCTCTACACCTTCTTGCCGGGCTCGGGATCAGCAGGCTGGAAAGGCTATGTGACATTTGCCACGGTCGCTCACAGCGCCGGAGTTGGGAACTTTTGGACCGGCGGGAGCAAGGAACCAGCTATCGCCAGATTGCTCGAATCCACGCTTGAACACCGGCGAGAGTGCTTTGAACCGCTCGTGCTCAACATCATTAAGGAAGGCTTGAAGTACCGAGAGACAAAGGGCGACCCAATAAAGGAAAAGGAGATCGCCACCCTAAATGGTCTGATCAAAGAAATAGGCTTCAAATTCCCATCCCTTTGGGATGAGGAATTCCTGAATGCCCTAAAGACCGACGGGACCATCAGAGCCGCGAAGATCGTTGAACAGGAAAAGGCAGCCGTAAGCTTGCGCGCTTCTGAGAAGTCCAAGCGCCAGCAAGCCCTCGAAGACATCAAGACCACATTCTACGGATTGGCCAAGGCGACCGACCGCAACAAGGCTGGTCTGCAATTCGAAAGACTACTCGCGCGCTTGCTTGACCTCTTTGACCTCAAGCCACGGAACTCTTTCTGTCCCACTGGCGAGCAAATTGACAATTCTTTTGAGTTGGATAGTGAGATCTACTTATTGGAGGCAAAATGGGAAGCTGCCCCCCTGAGCGAACAACCACTGTTGGTGTTTCGCGGAAAAATCGAGGGGAAATCTTCAGTCACCCGAGGTGTGTTCATCGCGGCAAATGGGGTTACTCCTGGCGCGCTTGAAGCAATCACCAAAGGCAAACAACCGAATTTCTTTCTGGTTGATGGCTACGATCTAATGCTGGTCTTGGAGAACCATGTGGCCTTGGACTCCATGCTCCGCGAGAAACAGCGCGGTCTGGCCGAAGAAGGAATGGTTTTGGCGAGGGTCAAACAGTTAAACACATGAATCAGGACAACCTCAAACTTCACACCAAGCCTGCCGGACCGGTCGAATGTCTCGGCCAGCCGTTCGCCAGCGAGGAGGCGCGGCGGGAGCACTACCTAAAACTGCTCGCGCAGAAACTCAAAGACCCGGAGTTCCGCAAGATCGAGGGTTTTCCCATTGGCAAGGACGAGGACATCCTCGCGTTGTCTGATCCACCTTACTACACGGCCTGCCCGAATCCGTGGCTCGGCGAGTTCATCAAAGGCTACGGTACGCCCTACAAACCGAAGCAGCCTTACCATCGCGAACCGTTTGCGGCGGACGTGAGCGAGGGCAAGAATCATCCCATCTACAACGCCCACACCTACCACACCAAAGTCCCGCACCGCGCCATCATGCGTTACCTACTTCATTACACGCAACCGGGCGACGTGGTGCTCGATGGCTTTTGCGGCACGGGCATGACCGGCGTGGCGGCCCAACTGTGTGGCGACCGTTCCGAAGTGCAGGAACTCGGCTGCCGTGTGCAGGATGACGGCACGATCCTCAATGAGGAAGGCAAACCTTTCTCCAAGCTCGGCAATCGCCGTGCAATCTTGAACGACTTGTCCCCCGCTGCAACGTTCATTGCATACAATTACAACACACCGGTGGACGTGGACACTTTCGAGCGCGAAGCCAGACACATCCTCAAGGAGTTCGAAGACGAACTCGGTTGGATGTATGAAACAAACCACACCGATGGTAAAACCAAGGGTCGTATCAACTACACTGTATGGAGCGACGTCTTCTCGTGCCCGGAGTGCGCTGGGGAAGTCGTCTTTTGGGAGGACGCCGTAGAGGATGGCGAAATAAAGGAGGAGCTTCACTGCCCGCGGTGCAATGCCTCGCTCACGAAGCGAAACTTGGACCGGAAGACAGTCACGGACTTCAACCCATTGACGAATGCCTCCGTGACCAGAGCCAAGCGCAAGCCAGTGCTCATCAATTACGCCGTGGGAAGTAATCGTTACGAAAAAGCTCCAGACAAACACGATTTGGCGTTGATTGAGCGTATCGAGAAAACACCTTGCCCGCACTGGTATCCAACCAACCAGCTTGAGCCAGACACCGACCTGTGGCTTGAGCGTGACTACCGAAGCCTTGGAATCCTAACTATTGATGCTTTTTACACGAAACGTAATCTATTGATGTCAGCTTTCTGTCGCGAGGCAATTATGCGAAGGGCTGGGCGGATGCGCGGCATCCTGTGGTTTTGGTTTCAGTCGGTTCTCATGGGCTTTTCGCTAGTGAATCGCTATCTCAAGAACGCCTTCTCACAGGTTAATCGAATCCTAAGCGGAACGCTTTATGTCGGCGCGATGCAGTCGGAGGTCAGCCCGTGGTATTCCCTAAATGGCAAAATCAAGCGGCTGCACGTTCTCGCAGCCATGCGGCGATACGATTCGATTCTCGGCATAAGTTCGGCTGCCAAAGTCGACTGCCCGGATAATTCGATAGACTATATTTTCATCGACCCGCCATTTGGAAGCAACATTATCTACTCTGATTTGAGCCTACTCTGGGAAGCTTGGCTGAAACTGGGCACGAACCTCGCCGCCGAGGCCGTCGTTCATCGTCGCAAGCAGAAAGGCGCACTCAGTCTGGCTGGCTATTCGGAACTGATGCGCCGTTGCTTTGCCGAATACCACCGCATTCTCAAACCCGGCCGTTGGATGACAATTGAGTTTTCCAACACGAGAGCAAGCGTCTGGAATGCAATCCAGACAGCTTTGCAGGAGGCTGGTTTCGTTGTCGCCAATGTTGCCGCTCTCGACAAACAAGTCGGCAGTTTCAAAGCTGTCACAACTACCACCGCCGTGAAACAAGACCTCGTCATCTCGGCGTACAAGCCAAACGGCGGCTTGGAAGACCGTTTTGCCAAACGTGGCGAGACCGAGGAAGGCGTTTGGGATTTCATGCGCACCCACATGAACAATCTACCCGTGGTCAAAGCTAAGGGTGGACAATTGGAATACATCGCTGAACGTGATCCGCGCATTCTTTACGACCGCATGGTGGCCTTCTACGTCGGGCATTCCACGCCTGTCCCGCTCAGTTCCGCCGAGTTCCAAGCCGGGCTGGCTGAGAAATTTCCCGAGCGTGACGGGATGTATTATCTGCCCGAACAGGTCAACGAATACGACAAGAAGCGGGCGCAAGTGGAGAACATCGGCCAATTGTCTATCTTCGTAGAAGACGAGCGCAGCGCCATCCACTGGCTGCGCAGTTTCCTCAAAGACCGTCCGTCAACGTCTCAAGACATCCAACCAGAGTTCATGCAGCAACTCGGTGCGAGTTGGAAGAAATGGGAAGCCCGTCCAGAAATGAGCGCCTTGCTCGACCAGAATTTCCTCTGCTATGACGGCACAGGCGAAGTCCCCAGCCAGATCCACGGCTACCTCTCACACCAGTTCAAGGAGTTGCGCAACCTGCCCAAAGGCCATGCACAGTTGAAGGCCAAAGCCAAGAGCCGCTGGTATGTGCCCGATCCGAAGAAGAACGTGGACGTGGAAATCCTGCGCAACAAGCGGCTGCTGGAGGAGTTCTGGTCGTATTTGCCGGAGGGCTACACGCCACCGACACTGATCGGCAACAAAGGCCAGACGTTGCCCGGCCTGACCGTGCCGCGTCCGAAGATCCCCAAAGGCAAAAAACTCAAGGAACTCCGCACCGAGGCCGTTCGCGTCGGCTTCAAGCACTGCTACCAGCAAAAGGATTACCAAACAATCCTTGTCGTTGCAGAAATGATTCCCGACTCGGTGCTGAACGAAGACGAACAATTGCAGATGATCTACGATACCGCCGTGACACGGAGTGGCGGCGTCGAGTGATAAACCGGCGCGGATAAACAAAGGCAAGGTCATGACTGATTTTTCTGATCGCATTAAACCAAACCATAGCAGCATCACCTCCTATCTGGAGAGCCTTCAAAAAGGTGAATACCAGATACCCACATTCCAACGCGAGGTGGTTTGGGAAGAGGGTAACGTGAAGCTCCTGTGGGACAGCATTCACAAGTTTTATCCGCTTGGCAGCATCCTTATTTGGAGGACAAACACAAAACTGCAAAACCATAAAGAGATTGGCGGGCACTTGCTCAAGGAAGAGTTCACAAAAAGCGAATACCAATACATTCTCGACGGTCAACAGCGAACCACGGCACTGCTCACCTCACTCTACGGTGGAACAATCAAAGCTCGGCCGGGATTTAAGCCTGAGCTTTACGTTGACCTGACCGTAGAGCTTGAAAACGCAACGGATACGGACAGCCTTTGGAAAAGATTTCTCTTTTGGAATGAAATTGATGACCGGAATGGTGAAATAAAAGCCAATAGCGGCAAGAAGAAAAAACATGACGAGGGTTACATCGTCCGGCTGCGAGCCATCAAAGAAAATTACCAGCAGATCGAAGAGGCATTTGAAGCGACGAAGCTCCCTTATGGTGACCCCATTCGCAAGAACCTGCGAACTATAAAGTCCGTGTTGGATAATTACAGGATTTCATTTATCGAACTAAAGGGGATCAAGGTTTCTGAGGTGTGCCAAATTTTTGAGCGTATCAATCGTGCCGGCAAACCGCTGGACATTTTCGACATTGTTGTGGCGAAGACGTTCCGTCCGTCTTCGCCTGCCAATTTAGAAACTGTGCCGCCGACTAAGGCCGACAGCGGTTTTTATCTGCGGGAGATGTTTGAAGATTTGGAAAATGAACTGAAGACGAAGAAGAGCAATTACAGCGGCGTTGACTATCTGACTCTGCTCCAGATGATCGCCGCAATAATCCGGCAGGAAATCGAAGACTCTGGTGTGAGCAACATTACAGACCGCTATTTAGGCGAGATTCAGGCAGAACAGATCGAGCAGGTGTGGCCGGATGCGAAGCGGGCCATACTTAAGACATTTGATTTCTTGGAGAATGTTCTTCAACTAAAAGGACCAAACCTTGTTCCCTTCCGCTATTTCTACATGGTCTTCACTACCTTCTTTTATAAGAATCCCAAGCCAAACTACCTGTTTTTGCAGCAGTATTTTTGGTTCTACAGCTTCCACAACGATGACCTGTTGACTAACACCGGCCATCTTTGGAATCATGTCGAGTTGGTCGGGAAGTCAAAAGCCGAAGGGCAACCTTACAAACTTGATCCATTCATCATCGACCGTAACCGACTCAGAAACGCTTCATATTCATCCAAAGGCAGGTTGGCCAGGGCAATCTTATCGTTATACGCTAACCAGAAACCGCGTGACTGGGCAACTCCGCATCGTTTTGTTCTATCTGACGTTTACTACATTCTGACGGATAAACCGAATTTGCATCACATTTTCCCTCTTGACTTCGTGGAAAAACATCCAGGGGCAAACCAGTTGGACTCAAATAGTCTGATGAACATCGCTTACCTGACTCAAATCACAAACCTTCAGATTAGTAATCGCAACCCGGTTCAATACTTGAAGGACTATATGACGCAAGATTTCGGCGATGTGCTTTCGGAGCATCTTGTGCCTTTAGAGGTCTTGGGATGGGCAAAGGAAGATGACTTGGCTGATGACGCACTTGATGTTTTCATCGAAAGACGGATCGATATCATTCTTGATCATTTGAAGGATAAGCTTCAGGGCGTCGATATCCAGGTTCTCGACACAAAAAGCGCTGATAATAAGTAAACCAGCATGTTTGAAACCGGCCAATGGCTCTGGAGCATTGAACACCGCCAGCCCTGCAAGGTGGTTGAAGTCTCGCGCCTTTGGGATGACGTGACTTATCACGTCTGGCTGCCCGCGACCGAAAGCGTCGTTCGCGCCACACCTGACCGGCTCAAACCGCTCGATGCCGCCGAAGCCGGTCACCCTGCACGCATTCGTTACGTCCTTTACGCGGCCCGCATTGCCAATCTTCTGAGCGAAGACGTGTTGCTCGCACCGGCCAGCGCCTCGGTGATCCCTCTGCCACACCAGTTGAGAGCGCTGCGTCGCGCCGTCTTGCAGGATCGCGTTCGCTTCCTGCTCGCCGATGAAGTCGGTCTGGGCAAAACCATCGAGGCCGGACTCATCATGAGCGAACTCAAGTTGCGCGGTCTGGCCCGCCGCATTCTCGTCATCACGCCAAAGGGACTTGTCACGCAATGGATCGCTGAAATGCAGACGCACTTTGGTGAGGAATTTCGATTCTTCTCGCCCGCCGATTTTTCCGGCTACCGGCGCATCGCGCCCAGCGAAAATGTCTGGCGCTCGTTTGACCAGGTCATTTGCTCGGTCGATTCGGTGAAGCCGTTGGAAGCCCGCCAAGGTTGGTCGCAGGATGACATCAACGAGTTCAATAAGGAACGTTTCGAAGATCTAATCACGGCAGGTTGGGATTTGATCATCGTGGACGAGTCACACCGCATCGGCGGAAGTTCCGAACAGGTGGCGCGGCATCAACTGGGGCGCGGCTTGTCGGAAGCCAGCCCGTATCTCCTTTTGCTGTCGGCCACGCCACACCAGGGCAAGAGCGACGCCTTTCACCGGCTCGTGGCGTTGCTGGACAAGAACGCCTTTCCAGATCCCGGCAGTGTTACCCGCGAACGCATCCATCCCTACGTCATCCGCACTGAAAAACGGCAGGCGATTGACGCGGACGGCAACACGCTGTTCAAGCCGCGCATCACCAAGCTCGTTGGCGTGAGTTGGGAGGGGCACACCGACCAGAAACAACTTTACGACGCGGTCACCGAATATGTGCGCGAGGGCTACAACCAGGCCATGCGCGAGAAAAAGACCTACGTCGGTTTCCTGATGATTCTGATGCAGCGGTTGGTCACCAGCTCCACCCGCGCCATCATCACCACGCTGGAGAAGCGCCTCACTGCTCTGCAAGAACCGGGCGAGCAACTCACCATGTTGCCGCTCATGGTTGAAGATGAATGGAACGAACTAGACGGTCAGGACCAACTCGAATCGTTTCTCAAAACCCGACTCGCGGCGCTCAAGAACGAGCGTGCCGAAGTGGAATTGCTGCTCACTGCCGCCCGCAAGGTCGAAGCACGCGGCCCGGACTCCAAAGCCGAGGCGCTGCTCGAATGGGTTTACAAGTTCCAGAAGGAGGAAGGCGACCCGGACGTGAAGTTGCTCGTGTTCACCGAATTCGTCCCCACGCAGCAGATGCTTGCCGAGTTCCTCAGCAATCGTGGGATCTCGGTCGCTTGCCTCAACGGCAGCATGAACATGGAACAGCGCCAGCAGGTGCAGGAGGCGTTTGCCAAGGAAGTCCGTGTCCTCATTTCCACCGATGCCGGCGGCGAAGGCTTGAACCTCCAGTTCTGCCATATCGTCGTCAACTTCGACATACCGTGGAATCCCATGCGGATCGAACAGCGCATTGGCCGCGTGGACCGTATCGGCCAGAATTCGGTTGTCCGTGCCATCAATTTCCTCTTTGCCGACAGTGTGGAATTTCGCGTGCGCGACGTGCTGGAGGACAAGCTCGCCGTCATCCTCGAAGAATTTGGCGTGGACAAGACCAGCGACGTGCTGGACTCCGCCGAGGCCGCGCACATGTTCGACAATCTGTACGTGGATGCGCTGTTGCATCCCGACCGCATCGCGCAATCTGTCGAGCAGGTCGCGGAAACCATCAAAGCCCGCGCCGGGGAAGCTCATTCCAAGAACACCATGCTATCCAACGGCGACGCTCTGTCACCAGAGGAGGCGCGAAACACCCTGAATCAACCGTTGGCCGAATGGGTGGAGCGCATGACGGAGAACTATCTGGATGCCTTCGGCGGCAAATACGAGGCCGAGTTGGATTGCCTGCGCATCCAGTGGCCCGGCGAAACGCAGATGCGCCGGTATGCGTTGCCCACCCGCACCGGCACCCCACCACCCAAAACAGAATTGCTCCGGCTTGATCACCCAAAGGTGCGCGGCATCCTATCGCGGCTGCCCCGCTTCGTGCCGGGTATGCCGATCCCATCGCTCCGCTTCCCGTCACTTCCGGCCAACATTACCGGCCTTTGGTCGCTCTGGGAAATCAGCATCGTCACCCAGGACCGTCAGAAACGCCGGATACTGCCGTTGTTCGTCCATGAAGATGGCCGGGTGCTTACTCCCACCGCACGCTTCTTGTGGGAGCAGCTTTGCCTTGAACCGTGGCGTGTGGACCATGCCCCCGCCGCACCGCTGGATGAAAAGGCGTTTGCGGCGAACGAGGCGTTGGCGCACGAGCAGTGCCACGATCTTTACCTGGAAATGCGGCAACGGCATGTGAACCAGCTTCAACTCGAAAAGGACAAGGCCGAATACAGTTTCCGCGCCCGGCGCAAATTGTTGCAGGCTATCGGTCTGCCCGAAGTTCGCGATTTCCGTTTGCGGCAACTCGCGCAGGAAGAATTTCAATGCGCAGAGGAGTTGAAGCGGCAAGGCCAGGTCTTGCCGCAACTGACACCGTTATTGATGCTGAAGGTTTCCTGACTATGTCTGAATGGCGTGAACAAATTGTGCGGCGGTTCGTGCCCAACACGGCACGGGTGACCGCTGTGTCCGACCCCGACGGATTACTTCGCGATCCTGGCGTCTTTCGGGCGATCCAATCGGAAGGCTTCGCCATCGTGCAGTTTGAAGATTCCGTTTCGTTCCGCTTCGACTACGAAAGCCGGTTCCGGTCGAAATGGGATGCGGGCGAAAAATCCGAGTTGGTGGTCGTCTTCAAGCCCGGCGAATACGAGTTCGACACCTTGCCCGCTGATGTGCTCGCCAATGCCCATTGCCTGTCGTTCACTATCAAAGAGATCTTTCCCAAGCTCTCGTACGCGGTTGTTTCACAACTGGAGACGATCTATTACGATGCGCTGTACCGCGCCCAGCAGCAGTATGCGACATCTTCTCAGGACGAGGCGCAAACTCTAGGCTTCGTTCTGCGGCATGTGTTCCAGATCGAACCAGCCGTGATCAAGACCATCCCCGACCTGCTTAAGATGCTTTGCGAACGCCACTATCGCAAAATGATCATCCCGGCCCTACTCGACGAATACCTGGTCGCGGCGCTCCGCCAGAATCCCCACTTCCAAGGCTGGCCGCTGGAACTCATCGTCCCCAATGCCGCTGCTTTCTGGGAGTTTCTGAATGAGCGCTGGCCCATTTTCGTGAGCCAATCCAAGGGCGGCACACTGAAGGTTCAGGAGACATCACCGACCCTCAAATACCCCGGTCCGGCAGCGTTGCCGTTCGGCCATGATGCTGTCCGTGTCCACATTGATAACTTGTTTGAAGACGGCTTGCTCACGCCCGTCGAGTGGGATTGGAGTCAGGCCCTTGACCAAAAATGGATTCGTGTTGGCCTGCTCGGCAACAAGGTTGAGAACATCGACCTGCGTTTCGAAGAATTGGGCAAGAATCTTCTCAAAGATTGTCCGGACAAGAACGCCACGCCCCAGAGTTGGCTTGCGTTTGCCTACCGCTACGCGCAGGCCCGCATGCTCTGGACGCAGATCAGCGCATCGAAGCGCATCCAATTCCAAAAACAGTTCCCGGAATTGTGCGGCTACGCCAACCAGCAGTTCTACACATGGCTCGCCGCCAACTACGGCGGCATTTTCAATTATCCGGCCAGCAGTCCGCTGATGGTGCATCACATCCCCGGTTTCATCTCGCATCAATTCAAGAGCAAGCAGTGCAACCGCGCCGCCTTTATCCTCGTGGACGGACTCGCCATTGACCAATGGTTGATTCTCAAGGACGTGCTGAAAACGCAGAACTTGAATGCGCCCATCGAGGAAAACGCCCTGTTTGCTTGGCTACCCACGATCACTCCCATCTCCCGGCAGGCTGCCTTCGCCGGCAAAGTTCCGCGCTACTTCGCGGACACCATTGACCGGACCAACTGCGACGAGGCAGCTTGGCGGCAATTCTGGGCCGACCACACGTTGTCACCGGCGGAAATTGCCTTTGCCGCCGTGCCGGGTGACCTCGCCGACTTTGCCAGAATCGAGGACATCATCACCTCGCAGACCCGCGCTCTCGGCATCACGTTGTTCAAAATCGACAAAATCATGCACGGGATGCAACTTGGCGAGGTGGGCATGGCGGCGCAGGTGCGCACCTGGGCCGAGGAAGGATTCCTGTCCAGTCTGCTTAATCACCTCCGTTCGCTCGGCTTTGATGTTTTCATTTCCGCCGACCACGGCAATACCGAGGCGGTTGGCATCGGGAATCCCAAAGAAGGCGTGCTCAGTGATAAGGGCGGAGAGCGTTGCCGCATTTATTCCGACCCGGCCCTCAATAAAACCTGTCTGGCGACATTTCCAGAGACTCTCGTATGGGATCATCCCGGCCTTCCCGATAATCTCAGCACTTTGCTTGCGCCGCAGGGCAAGGCGTTCGCACATAAGGATGCCACACTGCTTTGCCACGGCGGCCCGTCGCTAGAAGAAGTTTGCGTTCCATTTCTTAGACTGAAAAGCAGTGTGTGATCGCGCACCGAGATAAATGCAATCGAAGACTGACATAGGTTTTGGAAAAAAGATTCGCGTCGCATGGCTCGATTCTGCGCTCGATCATGTCGCCGCTGTCCAGTCGTTCGACCAGGTCAAAGATGCTCTCGCCAAGGAAATCGCAGCCAACAATCCCGGCCCGGAGGCGATCCGCAAAATTCAGGCGGCGCTGAAACGAGTTTGGTTTTCCCCGCCCGATTATTGTCTCCCACTCAGGAATGACGCGCTCCGCCTGTTCCACAAGAACTCTTCCCCGTCGACTCGCTTGCTCCTGCATTGGGGCATGTGCATTTCCGCCTATCCCTTCATCGGTTCGGTTGCCGAAACCTTGGGCCGTTTGCTGAAGCTGCAGAATGAAGCCCGGCTCGCCGACGTGGAGCGCCGCATCCGCGAACAGCACGGCGACCGCGATTTCGTCAGCCGAATCACGAAATATGATGTCAGCAGCTTTCTGAATTGGGGTGTAGTGGCCGAAACCAAGAAGCGCGGCGTCTATCAATTGACCAAACCCATCCGCCCCCACAGCGGCGAACAACTGGCGTGGCTTGTCGAAGCGGTCCTCATTTCACGCGACAAGGCTCAAATCCCGTTTTCCGAACTCTGCAACCATCCCGCTTTGTTTCCCATTTCATTGGACACACTCAACACTTCCGTATTACAGAGCAACCCACGCCTCCGCGTCGAGCGCCAGAGCTTGAATCAGGAATACGTATTCCTGGTTGCCCCACCAAGTGCATCATCTACGAAATCAACGACGCGAAGCAACAAGCCATGACCACCGTTACTCCATACCAAACCCGCCTCAATCCACCACCCGCAGATCCGCGCTGCTGTCATCCACCGAAGGAAAACAGGCGCTGAGGAACTGGAAGATGGCAAACAGCGCCGCATTTATTATCGAGCCGTATCTGAAGCCAGCAACGGTACGATCGCCACTTGGTTTTATGTCTCTGGCGACGTACTGGGCGCAGTTGCTGTTTCCTGGAATAACCGTTCTTACTAGAGACTTTCTGCATGTGGAACTGCTCTTGAGAGAACTGCGGAGGCACAAGCGAGCGGGTGAATCGCAGCAGAGGGTTCTTGCAGCACTAGGTTCTGTGGCGCTCCACACTCGGCTCGAGCGTGAGTATCGACGCTGCGTTGGCGACAATCGAGACCGGGCTACCACAAAAATGACATATTGGCAGCGTTATGCCTCGATGTTCGACTATTTTGACCTTTGGAAAGCTCCGCGGGCGTTGTCCAGCGAAGACCTGCATCGAATCGTCTTCTCGCTTCGTACGCCTTCTGAATTTCAGGAGTGGACTCGACGGGAGGATGTTGCGGCGCGGCAGAGACGCATTCAGAACACGCGATGGTATTTGAGTTTTCAGCGTCGTTTGAGGGACGCGGGCGGCTCCCAAGGAGTTCTCTGGTGGGTGACCGGTGAAGGCGGGCCCAGTGACGTTCGCGACGAGATCAAGTTAAGCCGACGGCTGTCGTTCGCGTTTCTCATCTGGCAAACGTTGTTCGAGGCGGGAATTTCACTCACCTTCCAAGGAGATGAGTTGCCCGGTGCATCTAGACGTCGTTTGTCGTCGCGCGCGGTCGTTGACTTGCTGGTCGGCGCAACCAAGGGAGAGCTCAGCAAGAGAGACCTGCGGACATTGTTCAGCGGTCTACTTGCGGCACATACTCAACACCTCGATACTAGCATGTCCGGTTGGCAAGAACGTGTCGAGAGGCAATGGAACACGTCTAGGCTTACGCACCTTTATGACGGCACCCAGATCCAAGACTTCGCTCGGACTCCCGCATCGGGGTTATTTAGAAGGCTTGTCGACTTGCATCAACATTACTGCCAAGCGCAAGGGAAGACCGACTCGGAGTTCATCCGGTTCACGAAGGCTGGATTCCAGCCCTTGCAGTTCCGAGGCATCACAGTTTCTTTTGACAGCCCGCCCGGAGGGCTCTTCGGATACCGCCTAAACGAGGCGGTCACACTCTACCAGTCGGCCAAGCCATGAGCGCCAACACCCTTGCGTGCTTGTGGCAAACGAGAGGATTCGTGCCGGATCATGTCTTGTTCTTGACGTACTCTTTCAACTTCCGCGATTTCCACAACAACGTGCTTCGGCTCCTGCTTCAAAGCGCTCCGCAGCGACTCCTGTTCGTGGACATCGTGACATCGCGCGTCGACGTTGATGAGGAATCGGATTGTTTCGATTACCGATACCTCGCTTCCATGGGCAGGCGGTTCCGGCTCTTCCGGTGTGACCTAAACCCGCTCGCCCACGCCAAGGCGATAATCGCTTACGACAGCTGCACACGCAAAACACTTTCCGGGTTCGGGTCAGCAAATCTGACTCCCTCGGGATGGCGTCGGAACGTGGAGGCATGGCGATGGGATCGTGGGGTATCTGCTGGCGCGATCTTGCAGATGTGCCGTGCCATGGAGGGGAACAATGGCCTCCCTGCAGGCATCTCCGCTCAGTGGCGCGAAAACATCAGAACTCGGGCGAGCACCAGTGGGTTGACCATTCTCGGAGTGCCGCGGGCGCCTCGGTTTGAGTTCATGTTCAAGCGTTTGTTGCAACGAGTTCCGCGCCCGAAAATCGTTCGGGTTGGGAGCCCGTATTTTGATACGCATTCGGAAACGTTGTTTGGACAGATTGCCACGCTGGCACCTGGCTGCCGTCTCCAGATCTGGACTGACAGGTCAGGCGCTCTTACCGAGCCGACGCACTGGCGCATCCTTGCAGGCCTGCTCCCGTCGTTGAGGAAGAAGTTCAAGGCGGTTGAGGTGCTTGCGCCACAACAAGACCTCGCTTGGCACGCGAAGATCGTCGAGGTCGACGATGGCCACGGAGGGGTCGCGCGCATTATTGGATCCGCGAATTTCACGGGTGCCGCCTGGGGACTCGGTCAGCGTAATCTGGAACTAATCGACGTGGAGACGGCGCATCGCAGCCTACCCGAGTTGGTATCCGCCCGTGATCCCCAGATCAAGATCACGGCAGTCGGCAGCCAGGAAATGAAACAATTAGTGCGTCGAGAAGAACGTGAACAAGAGAGTGCGCACCGCGGACCTGTCATACTCTGGGTGTGTCTGCAGGAACAGCCGACAATCGAAATTCAGGCCCGGTTCGCGCGACACGAACGTATCCTGTCCTGGCGCGTGGAAGCCTCGTTTGACCAGACCCGTCCCGACGACGAACGCGCAACACTTTCACGGGTTCAGCAGCTCGTCAAGGACCCTCTTCATTGGCAGGCCGAGACGCAGGGAAAGAACTTCTTCTTGCGCTGGCATGGTGACGAGGACTTCATTCCATGCGAGAGTATGAGCCTAGAAGTCAGAACGGCTACCGGGCGTTGCTCTGCTCCGATTTGGATACCCGATCCCGACTGGGCACGCCGCGATACAACAACAGGAGTGCCACTCGCGCCCGATGAGTGGTCTATCAAGGCCTTTCTCGAAGGGCATAGGCCACTCGTGAAGCTCCGCCGACGTTACGTCGACCCCGAGGAAGACGAGGAATATATTGAGGACCTGAACCAGCAACCCGAATTCGATCTTCCGATCACGCATGCTGACTATGACCACAAACCTGCGCTAATGCTTTTGGTCGATCGATTACGTAAAGGGGCGGAAACCGAAACGATGCAGCGACGTCTCAAGATCATCGCGCGTAAAGCGCGCTCTCCCGAGGATCGGATGCTCGCGCAGGTTGTGCTGAACTTCCAGTCGAAACGATGAAGGGCCCTGCATATGTGCGGGGGGGAAGGCTTATCCGTGATCGTGGCCTCATCCGCTCCCAGAACCGAACGATTCGCCACGCGTGGCACCAAATACGCGCGAACGGAGCCGGCTGCTTTCTGATCGCTGATGCGGTCGGACGCGGTAAGTCGTACATGGCCCTTGGAGTTGCCATGGGATTCTGGCGGGCGGGAGCAAAGCATACATTTCGAATTGTCATTATTGCGCCGACCCGCGAGCTTTCCAGTGCCTGGCTCAGAAAACTCGCGGGCGATGAGACGAATGTGCCGTTCTCGGATGTTCTACGGGTCGCGGGAAGGTCCCGCCGCGGGATGAGCCCGGACTACTTCCAGGCTTACGTGCCCGAGTTCTCCAATGGTCACGCCCAAGCCGTCATCTACTCATTGCGCACCCACCACGACGCACAGAAGGCCCGACGCGCCGAAAGCGACCCGGAGCTTGCCGCACTCCTGCGACTTCCGAAACGGGTTCGAAGAATCGAAGTACTGGTTACTAGTCCCCGGTTTCTCAATCCGAGATTCGGTGTCAGCAAGTGGCGTAAGTGGGCTCGTCAGGCCGATGTTGTAATCGCAGACGAGGCGTACGGAATCCGGAACGAGGACACCTTGTATGGCTATTTGGCACGCCCAGGGGTTGGCCGCAAGACCCACATCTTTCGACGTCGTCCTTGGCTGATCGCCCTCTCAGCAACCATGCTTTCGAAGGACATGCGCGATATGCGAGACGTCGTATCCGCACTAATCGAGTGGCGTCGCCGATCCAGTGCGAGGTCACGGGTGGAGAAGTTGCGGGTCGCCTGCGCAAACTACAACCGCGTTTTGAACGACGGGCTCAAGGAATCGAAGCCAAATCGCGCTGCCTATCGCGAGGCGTCAACAGAGCTATGTCGCTTACTTAGGCGCTACATGAGTCGCGTTCCCACGCTAAAGAATCGCACGTATGAGCGATGGCTCACGCATCAGCGAACCTATCGCAGCGCTGCAGTAGAGCCGGTTCGCACATTTCCATTTGCTCAGCCGGGCGTTGACTATTCTGCGGTTGAGAGCAGTCTCAACGTGCACACCCTAAAAGAGGATCTTGGCCGTTTTCTCAGGGCAGCAGTCGCAACAGGATCTCGACGTCTCGGTTCGAGTCGTCGGTCGTGGCTTCGGCTGACAGAAATGGAGGGCTTGGCGAAAACCGGATCAATCAACTGGCCCAAACCAGCGGCGCTCCAAACTTGGATTGACGAGCATATTGCCAAGATCGAGATGGGAGATCACGATTCACCTCGTTTCAAGATCGTGGTCTATTGCCATCACGTTCAGACTGCGAAGATGCTCGGGCGCCTTCTTTCAAAACCCATCCATAGGAGGATACAGCAAGGTTTCCGTCGGCTTGTGCGACAAGACAAGCGGCTGTTCGACGGGTTCGTCTCGAAACCTAAATCTTGTCTAGAGAAGGCCCTTCAGGCCAAGAGACTCAGACTTGGTTTTGTGGAGGAGGTGTCGCGTCGCAATCCAACGCTTCTTATGGCGGGACTTCTGAATGCGCAAGCTGAACGCGTTACGGCTAGCAAGCTCAAGGCTCTCTTGCGAACGTTAGCACCGACGCGCCTCGTGCCGAAGCAGTCCAGTGTCTTGAGCGTTCTTCGACGCAATATGGGGTTGCGAGCCCGAGTCCTTGAGGCCATTGGCTGTTCACGACTAGCTCACAAAACAGTTTCGGTTCCGGCGTCCGAGAGGCAAAAGCGCGCGGAACTGTGGCATGTCTTCAACGATCGACGGATCCGGGATGTTCTCACATCCGTCGAGTTGGATCCGGATCTCAATACCCTCGCCCACAAGGTGGGTCGATTGGATATGCGGACCGCCGAAGCAACCCGGCTAGCTCAGGTGATCGTCAATGCTCTTGATGACGCCCCAGTTGCTATTCGCCTCTTGCATCAATGGAACGAGGACATAACTCGGGTGAGGAAAGCTAAAGAGCGAGACGATCTTGGTCGAAGCTCCGAACACCGACAGAGCGGGATCGTTGAAGTGCTGACCGGTGAGAATCCTGAACGCAGAATTGCGGTGTCCCAAGATTTTCTTAGCCCGGGCAACCCGCTGGTACTTATTTTGACAAACGTGTGCTCGATGGGTGTCGATCTCCACAACCAGTGTTGGGACGTCCTCCACTACTCGCCGAGTTGGACCCCCAGCGACTTCGAGCAAAAATCCGGAAGAATCGACCGCCCTCGACCTCACGCCCTGCGGAAGCTTTTGAATCTCGGAGCAGCGCGACAGTCGAACGCCATCCGAGTACATCACCTGATTTGGCCATTCACGTACGATGAGCGGGTTCTCCGCCGCATGAACTTGCGAGGCCATATGGCTGAGCGCTTGCTGAGCTCAAGGGTTATCCGTGAGGCCACTGACAAGGATGCCGCGGTCTTTGAGAATCTCCCGCCGCTATCGCTGGCTCCGGCACGGTGAGGTGCGCCCAGTGGAATACCGGTCCGGGATCTGCGATCAAGGCCACTGGCAGAGGCGAGTCGGCAAGGCGAGTCGGCACTCCTTGCGACCTTGGTCTCAATTACAGTACACTGATTGAAGCTCTAACCCGATGACTGATGACCTCAAAAAGCGTTGGCTCGGCAAACTGATGCGCCTGAATCCCGCCACAGGACGCGGGGCTTGCCAGGGGAAGGCTCCACACAAACCGCTCTTGCTCCTGGCGTTGACTGATTTGGCCGAAAATGGCGAGCTCACGACGCGGTCGTTTACGCGCAGTCCCGGATTGGTGCTGCGGTTTCGGAGCTACGGCACCATCGTGGCCGATCGCTGGCCGACCCGACTGGACGTTAAGCTGCCGTTCTTCCATCTGAGCACGCAGGTGTTCTGGCAGCCGCTCGATGCTGAGATGCGTCCCGCCAAGTCCCCCGATTCCTGTGTCGTGTGTGAAATGCATCCTGATTTCTTCGCGCTCATGGCCGACGCTGATTTCCGGTTGAAGGCGCGGCTGGTTCTGGTGACCAAGTACTTCACGCCCACGGAACGGATTGCGCTGTTCGAGAGTCTCGGTCTCCAAGCCGGTTCGATAAAAGGAGTCAAGGCTGACAACGTGGTCCGAGAAGCTGCCGAAGCGGCCAAGTCGAAGGGGCGGAATGCCCGTTTTTCCGTGCGGGTGGTGGTCGAGTACCGGTACACCTGCGCCCTTACCGGGTACCGGTGCGTCACGGACGAAGGCGCGGCTGTGGTGGATGCAGCCCACATCGAACAGTGGGCGCGGACGCAGAATGACGACATCACCAATGGCTTGGCGCTATCCAAGACCGCGCATTGGATGTTCGATGAGGGGTTATGGAGCGCCGACAACGATTTGCGCGTGATCGTCAATGCCCGCCGATTCAGTGAGAATGGTCCCGAGCCATTCCGATTGTCATCCTTCGTCGGTCGCCATCTCCAATTCGATCCCAGCGCTAAACTCCGCCCTTCCGTGGACTACATCCGCAACCACCGCACCCATCATGGCTGGCGGGTATGAATCCAGTCGAGAATACAATACCTGTTCCGGAACGGTTGCTTTTGCTCGATCTGGAACTCGATCCGAGCGAGAAGATCTTGAAGCTCGGTGCTGTTCTGGGTAGTGAAATTCTCCGAGTCGGCGGCGACGCAGATGCTCTAACGAAATTGGACAGGCTGGCAGCGCGGGCAGATTGTGTTCTCGGGCATAATCTAGCCCGGCATGACCTAGCCGTTCTGCAGAAACACTATTCGGTTGAACAGTTGCTCAGTCTGCCCGTTATCGACACGCTGTATCTGTCGCCGCTGTGTTTCCCCGAGAACCCTTACCATCACCTCGTTAAGGACTACAAACTCGCATCGGAATCAGTGAACGATCCCGTCGCGGATGGGCACTTGGCGTTTCGCCTTTATGTGGACGAGTACCAGGCCTTGCTGGCGCTCACCCAGAATGATCCCGAGTTGGTCCGGGTTCTTTGTTGGTTGTGCAGCACGCCGGACGCTCCACCGGCACGGCTGGCGGAAGGGATGCGGTTGATGTTTGGGGCGTTGAACGTCAAGTGTCCCTCGCCAGAGGAGTTACTCCAGAGCGCGCGCGCAATCGTGGCGCGATATGCTTGCATCCATGCCGCGCAGCAACTTGAAGCAACCGATGTCGCTAGCGAGACAGCCCGGTGGGCACTGGCGTATGCGCTGACTTGGTTGCGGGTTGCCGGGCATGACTCGGTTCTGCCGCCATGGGTGCGACACACGTTCCCCGGCGTCACAACGTTCGTGAGTCGGTTTCGCGACACGCCCTGTCACGATGATGGTTGCGCATATTGCAGCGATCTCTTCAACCCGCGTAAACAGTTGAAGACATTCTTTGGGTACAACGAATTCCGTCTGCTGCCCGCTGGGGAGGATGGCACAAGTCTACAGCAACGAATTGTGGAGGCCGGGTTTCGGAATGAATCATTGCTAGCGATCCTTCCCACTGGTGGGGGCAAGTCGCTCTGTTTCCAGTTGCCCGCTCTTGCACGCAATCGAAGGCGCGGTTCGCTCACGATCGTGTTGTCACCGCTTCAAGCGCTGATGAAAGATCAGGTCGACAACTTGGAGCGCAAGACAGGAACGCCCTTCACCAAGGCGTTGTCGGGATTGCTGACGCCGCTGGAGCGTGGCGAAGTCCTGCGCGGGGTACGAATGGGGAACGTGGCGATCCTTTACGTATCGCCCGAGCAACTTCGAAACCGGTCGTTCCGCAATGCCATCGGCCAGCGCGAGATCGGCTGTTGGGTGTTCGACGAAGCGCATTGTTTGTCGAAGTGGGGGCATGATTTTCGGCCGGACTATCTGTATGCGGGCCGGTTCATTCGCGAACTGGCGGCCCAACAGGGTGTGCCGGTGCCGCCCATTGCCTGCTTCACGGCAACCGCCAAAAGCGATGTCATTGCCGAAGTTCTTGGTTATTTCAAGAACGAGACAGGGCAGGATCTCCGACTGTTCGAGGGCGGAGTCGAACGACAGAATCTCCAATTCGAAGTGCGTTTGGTTCCCGCGCCGGCGAAAACCAGCACCATTGCCGAATTGTTGCAGGAACGTTTCAGCAACGGTTCGGGAGGAGTGATTGTTTTTCGGTCCACGCGTGACTTGGCGGAGCAGACTGCGGCGTTCCTGAGCCAGAAAGGGATGTCAGCGGCCCATTTTCATGCCGGTTTGCCGCCAGCCACCAAGAAACAGGTCCAGGACGCCTTCATTCGCGGGGAAGTACGCGTGATCTGCGCGACGACAGCGTTTGGGATGGGGATCGACAAGGAAGACGTCCGTTTGGTGATCCACGGCGACACACCCGGCTCATTGGAGAATTACCTTCAGGAAGCTGGCCGGGCTGGTCGCGACCTCCAGCCCGCGGAGTGCATTCTTTTGTACGATGAACAGGATGCCGAGCGGCAGTTTCGGATCAATTCGTTTTCTGAACTCAGCCAGAAAGACATCATTGCCATACTCCGCGGGTTGAGACATGCCCGCGCCGACCGCGATGGCCAAGTGGTGATTACCACCGGCGAGCTATTGCGAGATGAGGCGGTCGAGACCGAGTTTGACAGTGAGGGGCGGGATGCGGATACGAAAGTGCGCACGGCGATCGCCTGGCTGGAGCGGGCCGGGTTTGTCGAACGGAACGAGAATATTACCAACGTGTTTCAGGCGCTCCTGAACGTCAACTCGCTGACCGAGGCGGAGGAGAAGATCGCCGGACTCCAATTGTCCGCTCGCGAGCAACGATTATGGCGGGCGACGCTGCAGGCGTTCATGGCTGCCAGACCCGATGAGGGGTTGAGCGCCGATCAGTTAATGTCCTTGCCGGAATTTGCGGAATGGCTTGAGGAGAATGAACAGTGGCGGGTCAAGGAAACGACGACAGGCTGGAAGATCAAGGGTGGTCAGACGCCCCAGTTGACCCGCAAAGTCATCGACATGCTCAACAGTATGGCGAAAGCCGGATTGCTAAAGAAAAGCACGCTTCTAAGTGCGTTTGTCCGGTATAAAGTAGTTGGGCATTCTCGTCTCTTGTTCGAGCAGGTGGACCGGCTAGAGGAAGCGGCACTCCAGGTCTTGCCAGAAGAATCCCCCGATCCTGAAGGATGGGTGCTGCTGTCTCTCAATCTCCTAAATCAGCGGCTGAACGATTCCGGAACGGAAAGCACAATTGCCTCCCTGCGTTTACTGATCAAGAGTATCGAGGCCGACGGCCGCGGGCTGGCGGGGTACCGGGGGTCAATCGACTTGATTCACCTTGGACACGACATGTATCGGGTCCGATTATACCGCGACTGGCCAACACTGATTGAGCTATCCAAGAAGCGTCGGCGACTGGCTGGTCTGATTCTCGCCACGATTCTTGAAAAAGTTCCACCGGAGACCGCTCCAGGCAAGGATGTGCTCGTGCCGTTCTCGATGGAGGACCTAGAGTCCGCCGTCCAGAAGGATCTATTGCTCAATGGAGAAGTGAAAGATCCGGTAGCGGGTATCGAACGGGCCCTGCTCTATCTCCATGAACAGGGAGTGATCACCTTGCGTAGCGGGCTAGCGGTGTTTCGATCGGCGATGACAATTCAGGTTTTACCGCGGACCGAATCCCGGTACACCAAGCATGATTACGCCCCCCTCCAGCTGCATTACCACGAGCGGTGTTTCCAAGTGCACGTCATGAGCGAGTACGCCCGGCGTGGTCTGCGATACATTGACGAAGCTCGGGCACTGGTGCTGGCATACTTTGCCATGGGCCGTGACAAATTCATCGAGCGGTACTTTCCTGGCAAGGAAGAAATGCTCGCCCGCGCGACGACAGCGGAATCGTACCAGCACATTGTGGAAGATCTGGGCGACCCGGCTCAACAACAGATCGTCAGCGCCCCCGTGGACCGGAACATGTTAATCCTCGCCGGACCGGGTTCAGGCAAGACCCGCGCCGTGGTGCATCGGTGCGCGTATTTGCTGCGGGTGGAACGAGTCCGGCCGCGCAGTATTCTCGTCGTGTGTTTCAATCATAGCGCTGCGATGGAGGTACGCCGCCGGCTGCTGGCCCTCGTGGGTAACGACGCGCGCGGGGTGTTGGTGCAAACGTATCATGCCCTCGCGATGCGACTCACGGGGACCTCGTTTGCCGCCTTGTGCGAACGTCGAAGCGATTCCCGTCCTGACTTCGATGCTCTGATTCCTGCGGCGGTCGCCTATTTGCGCGGTGAGAACGAGATGATGGCGGGTCTGGAGCCCGACGAACTACGGGAGCGTCTTCTGGCGGGGTTTCAGCACATTCTGGTTGATGAATACCAGGACATTGACCAGCCGCAGTATGATTTGATTTCGGCGATTGCGGGGCGCACTGAGAAGGATCCGGATGCGAAACTCTCGATCTTGGCGGTGGGCGACGACGACCAGAACATTTACGGCAGTTTCCGCAAAACAAGCGTCGAGTTCATCCGCCGATTCGAACAGGATTACCAAGCCCGGATCCATTATCTGGTTCAGAACTACCGGTCTACCCGGGCCATCATCGATGTCGCGAATGCGGTGATCGACTGCAACCGCGACCGGATGAAAACCACGCATCCCATTCAGATTGACCGTCGGCGTGCCAGTCAAGGAGCAGGCGGACCGTTTGCCACACGAGACCTAGAGACTGGCGGACGCGTTCAATGCATTGACGTACAAGATGCCCTACAACAAACGGCCGCGGCGCTTGATGAGGCAGCCCGGTTGCATCGGCTCGGTGTTGCCTGGGAGAAGATTGCTGTCTTGGGACGGCACCATGTCGATCTCGACCTGATCCGTGCCCTGGCGGAGAGACGGGCGGTTCCGATCCGTTGTTCGACGGATCGCGAGGGATCGCCACCGTTGCATCGAGTTCGCGAGTTGGCAGGATACTTGGAGCGACTACGGCACAACCGCTCCTCCTTTGCTGGTAACGCGATCTTATCGCAATGGTTTCGAGACACCGAACAGTCTTGCGGGCAATCGATCTGGACCAAGTTGTTGGGTGATCTCTTGCGACGCTGGCACGGTGAGAACGGCGATTCTGAACAACCCGTTGGGGTGCTGGAGGAGTTTTTGTACGAAGCCCTGTCGGGATTGCGCCGGGACTACGCCTTTGGTGACGGTCTGACGCTCTCAACAGTTCACAGCGCAAAAGGAACGGAATACGACCATGTTCTCGTGATCGGTGACTGGAACCTGCCACGCGAAACAGCGGGTATCGAGGAAGAACGTCGGACTTTCTATGTGGCGATGACCCGCGCTCGGCACACGTTGGCGGTGTTCCGTCGTCGCGACCGCGAGTCACGCTTGTTTGTTCCGCTCCAAGCTCACCGCGAAGTCCTCACACGGGGATCTGCCGCCCGATGTGAAGACCCATCGATTCTCGGGCGCCGGTATGAGCTCTTGGGTTTGGATAAGATTATCCTCAGTCATCCAGCGCGATTTGGTGAGGGGACGACCATTCATCAAGCTATTAGGCAGTTAAGGCCTGGGAACCGCCTCAAGTTCAAAACGCAGGGGCAGCATGTGGATCTTGTCAATGACCGCGATGTGGTGGTCAGCCGTCTTTCTTCGGCTGGACGTACGATGTGGCAGCCGAGCATCGCGAGCGTCGAAATGATTGTGGTTTACGCCATGGTCAGCCGTTACCAGGATGATGAGAAAGACGCTACGTATCATTCCCAATGCCGCATCGCCTCCTGGGAACTACCGGTCTGTGAAATCACATACCGTACGCCCGTCGATTTCTCGAAAGGCAGTGCTGAACGCCATGACTCACCGCCAAGATAAGGCCCTCGCTAAAGTCTGTGAAAACTGTCCGGTCTGCCGTCACGCGCGACGCAAACAACGTGGCCTTGCGTATGTACTTGTTAAGAAGGTTGAGGGCGCAGTCTGTCCCTTTGGCCGCTCATACGGCCGGGTCCACCACCGCCAGCCGCATGAACCGGTGCCCGCTAGCAAGCAGTGCGAGTAGATTTCCGATGGAAACCATTCTCTCTTTTCTCCTTTTCCAGAAATAGATAATTACTATATAGGGACGACGCTTATAATTTTGTGTGCACAGTCCAATTTCCTAGACCAGTTCATGGATCTGAACCGAGCGCTGCGCGTCTAATGTTCCAGTAGAATTTTACTCACCCCGATCGGGTGTCCAGCCGGTTCGCGTCGTGTTGAAAACCCGTGAACCGTTCGGATTCGCCGGGCTTTGGGAAACGTGGACATTACCCGAAGGCGAGAAGATCAAATCCTGCACCATAATCACCACCGAGGCGAACGAGTTGCTCAAAGATGTCCACGAACGCATGCCAGTAATTTTGACGAAGGAAACCGAGTCCGTCTGGCTCGACCCGAAGATCCAGGAGGCAGAAAAGCTGCTCCCGTTGCTGAAGTCCTACCCTTCCGATCAAATGGAGTTCTATCCCGTCAGCCAGGCGGTGAATTCCCCGTCGGTGGACGACCAGAGTTGCATCGAGCCGGTTCAGTGATGTGAGGCAGTCAGTTCCGGATGGCTCTCCAACGAATTCTTGCCGCTATCGTTTGCTTTCGGTACGATTCCGGACGAATGAGCAGTTCGCCAATACCGTTGATTTTCTTCATGCCCGTCGAGTCGTATGATGTGGCGAAGCTGCCCGCCAACGCCCGGGATGTTTCGTCGGCCGAATTCAGGCACGCCGTTTCGGACCAGATCCGCAAGACCTTCGAGCCATATGGCGGCAAGTTGAAAATCCTGATCGACCAGCGGAACATCACGGTCACATGGGTGCCATCCGCCGATTCCCCGACACCGCTCGACCTCGCCATCCAACTGCTGCGGTCGCGCAAACTCCAGGAGGCGGTGCCGATCCTCGAGACGCTTTTGAAAGCCGCCCCAAACAATCCCGCAGTGTTACGCAACCTGGGGATGGCGTTCAGCGACCTGCGTCAATACGGCCGCGCCATCGAACTGCTCGAACGAGCCACGGAACTCGACGCGGACGCTGTTGACGGATGGACCAGCCTCGGCGTGGCGCTCTATCGCCACGCTCGGAAAGAGGAAGCCGCCAAGGCGTTTGAGCGGGCCTTGGCACTCGACCCCCGCAATGCCCACGCGCACCGCAACTACGGCGTGTTCCTCGCGGACGGCGGCGACCTGAAGGAAGCCGAGAAGCATTTCCGCGCCGCATTGGCGGATGATCCGCACGATTCACATTCGTTGCTGGGTCTCGGCGTGTGTCTACGCAAACAGGATCGCACCATGGAAGCCGACGAATTCTTCCAGCAGGTGATCAGCCTTGCCTGGCTATCCTATTGACTCCACCTGCCCCAAGCTGTAGTGGAGAAGGGTGGTTGAGGACTATCCGAAGACGCTTTTGGAACTGGAACATCGTTTTGCCACCGACGAACAGTGCCGTGCTTACCTGGCAGCACTCCGCTGGCCGGAAGGATTTGTGTGCCCAAGCTGTGGCGGGCGAAAAGCTTGGCCAGCGCAACGAGGGCGGCTGATATGCGCCGCCTGTCGTCACCAAGCAACCGTTACCGCCGGCACCATTTTCCAGGATAGCCGTTTGCCATTGCGGCTTTGGTGCCGGGCGATTTGGCAGGTGACCAGTCAGAAGAACGGGGCAAGCGCGCTGGGGTTGCAGCGCGTCCTGGGCTTGGGCAGCTATCAAACATCGTGGACGGTTCTTCACAAGCTGCGACGGGCCATGGTGCGACCCGGCCGGGACAAACTCAGTGGTCGAGTCGAAGTGGACGAAACCCAAGTGGGTGGAGTGACGCCGGGACAGAAAGGACGGGGTATTCCGAGCAAGGCGTTGGTGGTGATCGCAGCCCAGGAATTTGGTGCCGGCATTGGACGCATCCGTCTGGCTCGAATTCCAGATGGCTCGGCGGATCACCTCCATCGGTTTATCCAGGGTGCCATTGTCCAGGGGAGTTGTGTGCATACAGACGGTTGGAAGGCGTATCAGGGGCTGGATCAGTTGGGCTATCAACACGAGGTCAGTAAACTCAAAGGCCAGAACAAAAGCGCCGCAACAGAATTACTTCCGAGGGTGCATCGGGTGGCTTCCTTGCTCAAACGCTGGCTGTTGGGAACGCACCAAGGCGCGATTGCGCCGGAGCATTTGGACTACTATCTGGATGAGTTCACGTTTCGTTTCAATCGACGGACCTCCGCCTCACGCGGCAAGCTGTTTTACCGCTTGGCACAACAAGCAGTGCAGGTGCCGCCGGTTCCGTATCAAATGCTCGTTGGCGGCGCGAATAACCCAAAACACCATCAGTAGTGGTAGGTGGAGTCGTTAGGATAGCCCGGCAGCCTTGATCCTGACAGCGACATCGCGGAGGTCTGCCGGACCGAGAGCCGCGCAATGGCGGAGGCCGAATTCAAGAGGCGCGGGGTCACCGGCCTTCGAATGGACGCGGTGTTCTATTGCGTGGCGGCGTTGCAGCACTTCGAGAAACTGGCGCAGGAACAGGTCCAGCAAATCGGCTTCGAGATCGCAAGGCTCGGACAGCAGGGACTGGATGTCAACGACCCGTCAAAATCCTACACGATCAAATCGATGCCGGGTCAGCACAGTGGATTGAAGCTGGTGTCGTTCATGTACGTTGCATTCCAGCAGATCGATCCGAAACTCGATCTCGGCTTCGACTTGAGCAAGGAATACCAAGCGGCACTGGGGCTCTTCAGGAAACAGAAGCCGCCGCAATAAGACACTCACTCATTAGAGAACAGCCCCGCAAACCGTCCGTCAATCCGGTCTTCGAAGTTCATCGTCTCTCCCAATGTGACCTTGTCGCCATCCCGCAGAATCGGTGTAATCCACATGAAGTGTGCCTTCTCTCGGGATTCCATCGTCACCACAAGAGCTTCATCACGGTCTTGGGGCTGCAGTTCCGACACCTTGATCTCCCCCGCCATGAGTTGCGTCATCGTATGGTCTTTTGCCCCGCTGCGGAAATACGTCCACGTCTCCACTATGTGAATGGCGCCGTAGACGTTGTTCTCTCGAATCGACTGCTTCAGCTTCGCGACCATTTCATCCCGCTCCATCTTCGGTGGGGCAGGCATCACACCCGCTTGGCCATCTTCCGTAACCATGAAGAACATCTCCGCATGATGTTTGTCCTTGAGAAACACCTGTTTCGACTGCTCCTTCAATTCCTGCGCGAACCGTCGAAAGCAATTCGCCCGGTTTGACGCGTTCCAGTTGTCGAGTGCCGAGGACACATCCCCATTTTACCACAACGAAAGTCCAGACGACGCCTCGCCAGCAAGTGGGTCTCGTGACGACCAGCAGTTAGATTCGTCAACCTCGCCTTCCCAGCGCAGTGCATGGCAGCGATTTTCTTTACAGGCAAGCATTGCTCGTCGAACCGACACGACCCCTGACTCCTCCCACTGCCCAAAGCATCTACGGACATCTTTGGGCCTCGCCGTGCGATGTCGCGCCAATAAAAGTGCAGGCTGCTGGGTGGACAGCGGCTACGTCGCTTGGCGTTAAGTGTTGGCGATGGGGCGGACGCAGGGCTTCATGAGAACTCTGCCATTTCGAGTCCAACCCCCTGCGACGACCTCAAATGCCGAACAACTCATCCCGTCCAGTGGCCGGTCCAACTCCACAGTGGTTGGTGGTTCTCCTCGTTGGCTCGGAATAACTTCCCCAATCCTTCGAATGGGCTGAATTCCGAATGCCTCAACTAGTGATTCCATCACTGCGCCGAAGATTCTTTCCTGCGGATCAATTCCGGGGGAGCCAGGGGTCCCTCGCGTGAGGTCCCCGGCTGGGGATGTGGCCAAAGCCTTCAGGATCCTCGTAATGGCTTCCGTTTGTTCCTTCTCCCGAAGTTGTTGAATAGCGTTCTCAAACTCCGTCGCCCTAGCCTGCACGTGATGGGCTGTATCGAGTAATTTGCGCAATGCCGAATAGACGTGGCGGGTATGGTGTACGCTCTGTTTGTGGCAATGCTTACCACAATCCTGTAGCCTCGATTTCGCCTTGGGCTTCATTTACCCGTTTCCCCATCTTTCAGTTCGCCCGAACGGACGATACCGCTGTCCAGTCCTGCCACAAGTTCATCGGGCGAGGCGCCGAAGTGGTCGGCATGCGCAATTTGCCAGAGTCTTGACCGATATCGATTCGCTTCCTCGTATTGACCAAGGTTTCTGCAAGCTCCCTCCAGCCAGCTCATCGCGTGCTCGTCCTTCGGGCGCGCTCTGAGCGTCTCTTCAAGAATCGTTTTGCCCTGTCGATACTCCGCCAAAGCCTCCTCCTCGCGACCGAGTTGCCGGAGAGCGTCGCCAAGCATGACATAGGGAACTCCGTAAGTCTTATTCAGCCCGATAGCACGGCGCAGGTGAGGTATTGCATCTTCCGCTCGTCCTTGTTGAGCAAGGGTGCAACCGTAATTGCTCGCAAACACTTCCCGGGAAGGCTCGATTTCGGTCGCCTGCTTGTAATGATTCAAGGCCTTATCCCGCCGCCCAACTTGCTCGTAGCAGAGCGCCATGAGGTTGTGGGCTCTTGCGGGGAGGGGTTGGTCGAGCTTCTTTGATCGGTGTTCCAATCGCTGAAGGATTTCCATGCCCTGAAGTGTCCCGCCCGCCAAGCGTTCGAGGTTCGCCAAGTTGATCAACTCATCGACTGAAGGACGGTAAAGGTTGTTTAGTCGCCTCTTCTCAAAAACCCGCTTGCGCTCTTCAAGGGCGCAGCGTTCCGGCGGGTTTGGGAGCCGCATCGCCAGGGGGTTCTCAAGTTTGAGTTCCAGCGGCGCGCTCGGATATGTCGCGAGATAAGCGCGGAAGTTCATCACCTTGTTGGAATCAATATGAAGTTCCACGATCACGGGCTCGCCACGTTTGGTCTGTGGAGGAAGACTCATGTGAATCGTCTGTGCCAGTTGCCGGTTGTTCCCCCCGCCTGAGTACACCGGGAAATGAACCTGCGTCATGCCGTCTTTCGGAAGCCAAAAGCAATCGCTGTAACGCTTGAACTTCCCGTCGGCAGGAAATGGCAGTCGAGTGCCAGCCGGAACCAGTGATTCGAAGTGCTCCCCATGGGTAACCAGACCGATTTCGGAAGTGACGATGGGGGTGATCGGCTCAAACGAATGGTGATGCTTGTAGTAGCAATGCATCGTCGCGCCTCGGGCCACGGCAAGATCCAAATCGGGGGATTCGATGATCTCGGTGCCAGCGAAGCTGCTGGATTCTCTGAATGCATGCGAGACAAGCGGATTCCGACTGCTGCCGCCGTTCAGGAGGACAACATCAATGTCTTCTGGCTTCAGTTGTGCCTTCTCAAGGGCATTGAAGACAGGGGCAAAAACCGAACCCACGAGGTAGCCGTCCGCCATTTCGAGGCGCCCGTCAGTCTTTGTGGACAAAAAGGCGTCAACCGTTAGTTCGAATTCGGGGAACGTCATTTCCCCCTGAGTTCTTTTGGTGGTGAAGTTCCAGTCATTTAGATGGAAGCCATCAACGGTCCAATTCTGTTTGATGCGCAAGTAATCAGATTCATCCCGGACAGATCGGGCCTTATTGCAGAGCCGTTCCTTCAGTCGGCGCGCTTCCTCTTTGGCATTCCACCGTAGATCCCTTTTGTCTCGCTCCGTCAGTTCGGCAAATTCGATTCCGCTCTTCGAGCAGATTTCCGGTATGAGGAACTCGTCGACCAAATACAGATCGATGTTATCCCCGCCCAACCGCTCATAATTGCTGATTGCCAGGTTTTCGATCAGAAGACCCAGGGGGTGGCGTTCTGCGTCTTTTCGGACTTTGAGTATTGTGACGTCTGTCGTGCCGCCGCCGAAATCGAATACGAGGATGTTCTTCGGTTCTTCGGCCACGATGCGATCGATCGTCTGACTGTTCACCAAATCCAGAAACGCAGCATTGGGCTCGTCGATTAGATCTCCGTCCGTGAGATGCAGCCCCGCCTGCTCTGCTGCTTCGAGCGTCTGCTTGCGCTGGCTCATTTCGAAGGAGGCCGGCACCGTGACAACAATGTTGCTTTTCCGTGGATCTTCTCCCGTCCGCTTCCCAGCCTCGTCGATCAGATAACGCAGGATGGCGGCTTGCACTTTGACCGGATTGTCCAATCGCGAATCCTCGGCGTCTTCGTAGATGCGATGCGTCCCGAGATCAGATTTTGCTGATGCGAAGATTGTGCTCCAGAGCCAACCCCGTTTCCAGAGTGCGAGGGCTTCAAAGCCGGCGTGAATTGTCTTCCCTTTGCTGTAGACGAGGGATGGAACGCGCGGTGAGGAGTCGTACTCGTCTTCGTCCCGAGGAACCTTAACAGTGTCGACCACGACATATGGGAGCGGGTGTCGCGCCATCGGGTTCACGAAACAAATGGATGAACTGCTCGTTCCCAAGTCGATACCGAAACAGTAGGCATTGTTGTTCATTTGCTCACTAAGCCTCCCACGATAATTCCGTTGAGATCCTTCAGGTGAGGGCACCAGCCGTCCTAGTAGCGGGGAACGCGGATCATGCCGTAGCCGCGATAGTTGAGGTTGTCGGTCGTCGTGTTGTTGGGAGCCGTGCGGCGGTACGGGGCCACAAATGTTCCGTCAGCGCGGTAATACCCGCGCACGCTTACAGATGGGTACGCGGCGTATGGGTTGCGATACACGTAGCCGTAGCTGGAGCCATTGCCCATTGAGCCGTAGTCTGAGCGGTAGTAAGGCGTTACGTAGGTGCCGTTACTGCGGTAGTACCCGTTCACCCAGCCGGCGTGCGCTGCAAAAGCGGTGGTCAGGAACACGACGGCGATGATGAGTTTGGCAAGGCTTTTCATTGTTTCGGTCCTCAGTTCGAGGCCGCTCGTCGCTGGTGTCCCGAGTTTCGGGAGCGTTTTGGATTCGTCCACGCGAACAGCCTTCACCCAACGAATCGCAAACGCTCGACGGCTTCTTACAGGTTTCTTCGTTTGACAGGGGCACGAAGGAGGCTGCTTGTCATCATTTCAGTTTTGTGACATGCTCGATTCTGTGGAAATGCCCGATCTCGCAGCACTTCAGCGCGGCGATGGGGCGGAGTGGGAGATTGCTTTCACTTGGCTCTGGCCCGCAGCCTTCCATGCGGCCCGGGGCACGCTTCAACCCCGTCTATCCGAGGATGCGGAAGATGTGGCCATAGAGGCACTGGAGGAATTAATCGAAAAGGTACAGGACCTAGATTCTGTCGATGATCTCCGGCCACTCGCCGCCACCATTGCCCACCACCACGCGGTGAGCCGGTTGCGTGAACACTTTGCGGCCAAACGTGGGGGCGGGCGAATTGAAAGCCTGGAAGCGAGAGGGCAGGACGCTGGCGACGGCCCGTTACATGAGATTGGAGACTGTCCCGACACGTCGCTGGAAAAGAAAGAATCGGCCGAGGTCTTGCGCAGACTCTTGGATGAGCTCAAACCACCACAGGGGGAGATTCTAGCCGACTTTTTTCTGCGCGATCTGAGCTACGAGCAAATTGCACAAAAACACGGGATCGCCATCGGCTCTGTAGGCGTTTACTTGAAACGTGGTCTTGAGGCAATCCGAAGGATTTGGAGAATTAAGGTCGAAAATTGAAAGAAAGAAACCCCGATCTGCGATGAACTCAATAGATGATCAAGACTTCATGAACGACCAGAGATTCTTCAACCTGGCCATGAAGGTTAATTCACATAGGTGCAGTGATGCGGAGCGCGCGGAGTTGGAGACCTTGCTGGCCAGCCGACCTGAGCTGAAAGCGCGATTGGAGGAATTGCAGGCTGACGCGCAACGGGCCCGGGAAGTCCTGCCACTACTGGAAGCGGCGGAATCTTCGACTCCCGAATTTCCCAGTTACGCACGCGAGCGTTTACTGAGCAAGGTGCGACAAACGATCAAGCAAACCCGGGTGAACAAAGCAAAACCAATTTGGCGCTGGCAATGGACTTTAGGATTGGCTGCTGGTGCGGCGATAGTTGTCCTCCTGCTGGTGCTGCCAACGATGATGCGACCTTCCTCTAATCCCGTGATTCAAATTGCACTCTTGGACACCGCCGGAGCGGTTCGAGGCCCTGAGTCGGGTGACGTGGAGGTGCTTAGGCAGCAGTGGAAGAATTCCAGCATTCAGAATTTTGACAAAACGGATCTCCTCAAGGCTTGGGAGACGAAATGGCCTGATGGTGAAAGGCCAGCGGTGAAGATTATCTATGACAGAATTTCCGGAGACCTGGATGTACTGCTGTTGGTGCGTGGAAGGCTGCAGCAGAAAACCTTCTCAGTCAAAAGCGATTTGACCTCAACCTTGAAGGATGTGAACGCCTTTATTCAGGATCAAACCAAACGGTGAGCGCTTGTTTCAACATGAATCTCGACAACCAGAATCAGGGCGGTCGCCAAAGGAGAGGTTTAACATGAATTCGACCATGTCCGTAATTTACGAGAAGTGTTTTCCAACAGGAATTATTACAGTTGCAGTTCTATTCCTTGCGATTGTTGGTCAGCCGACAAAACATGCCCTCGGTGCCGAGCCTGAGGCATCAGTCGCTTCTGCTGCCCAGCAAACGAATCGCATCGCCACAATCGCGAGAATCAACAAATTGGGCCCTCTCACAGTTCCTAGCCAGAATCTTTCCAGCCCGAGCGTCATGCCCCCTGAAGTCGCAGAACAGATGATACTTGGATTGCGGAAGACTGATCGAGATAAGGCAAAGCCTGTAATGTCGGCAGCCCAACCTGAGGTAACTCGTGGTCCTGAGTTGACAAAAGTTTATCGCAATTCGGCACCGAGCGTTGTGTTAATCGTCGTGGCTGGTGGAGGGGGACACGGATCTGGATTCATCGTTAGTCAAGACGGTTGGCTTGTGACGAATCACCATGTTGCAAAAGAGGCGATTCTCTCCGACAGGCTGACGCGCGAGGTGACGGTACATTTTGGGCGGCTTAACAAAGATGGTTATATGGAACCGATTCCTGAGCGTTTCACGGCCGAGGTTTATAAATGGGACCAGAAACGGGACCTGGCTCTACTCCGGTTGGTTACTCGTCCCACAGGGTCGACCTTGCCGCACATCACAATTAGCGATGCAAACCTTCAACCCGGCGACGATGTGGTGTCCCTGGGACACGCCGCCCTTTCATTGATGTGGTCAATAAAGCCCGGAGTAGTGCAAGCCGTGGGCAAGTATTTCCTAGATTCCGCCGCAGTCTTCAGGACTTGGGACCAAGGACTCCGATCAGCAACATTGGCGTCGACGAGCCTCGCTTATGAGGATGTGAGACGGGCAGTCGAGTCGAAGCTCACCCAGTACGGCGACATCTTGGTGATTCAATGCACAAGCCCGATTCTGCCGGGGGACTCAGGAGGCCCGCTGCTGAATATGAGCGGCGAAGTCATCGGCGTCAACGCCTTTTGCGGATTTGAGGAAACCGGAGGGCGGGCAAATTACTTTATCCATGCCAAAGAATTGAAGGCCTTTTTAGACAATAAGCCGCAGGAGCCAATGCACCATTTGCCTACTTTGTGGGATGTAGAAGCAGATTCTTGCGGAGTATACGACTTCGACGGCGATGGCCGCCCGGAGACAATGATTCTGTACAAAACCACGCTTGTTGATTCTCAACCCACGTCGACCCTCGTTGGGATTGGCTGCGATCTAAGCGAGAATTCTGATCTGTCGAAGTACGTCGTTACTTTGGGAGGCCAGATTTTGAAAACCGACGCGCCAGGTATTTATCAAGCTCACGCCATGAACTTTCAGTGGTATCTGGCGAACACTGGTCAAGAGCTTGTCTCTGCTTACGACCTTAATGGTAAGGGCCACTTCGATACTGTGCTGCTAGACCGGGATATGGATGGGAAACATGCAGTTGAATTGCGGTCTGCCGGGGTCGGCAAGCCGTACCAGCGCCAAGTTTCCGCTGCAGGTTCTCTAATAGTGCTGGATTCGACCCGCATCCCGCAACAGTGGAGAGAACGATACAACAAAGTGCTGAAATCCTTTGCTGAAAGGCGTTGAATCAAATGGATAATGGACCAAAGGGTGACGGAATCGTGGGGTGAACGTGCGTCAACAATTGGTGTGCGAGGGTTGGATCCGTCGCGTTGGAGAACCGCGATTCGCTGGGTTGCTCATTGTGATTTTGGTTTGTGCCGCTCAATGGTGCAGCACACTATCCTTGGGAGCCTCAAGCACAGATCGTCTCGGGGAGTCAGCGAGCGCAGCACTTCAGGCTGGTCGCTACCAAGAAGCGATTCGCAGTTTTGAAGAGATATTGAGAATCGCGCGAGCACAATCGGATCGCGGGGCCGAGTGCGGGGCACTGACCGGACTCGTCATTGCCCATCGAGCCCTGGGAAACCAGAAGGAAGTGATCCGTAATGGCGAAGAAGCGCTGCCGATTTTTCGGGAACTGAAAGACCGTCGTATGGAAGCTGGCACGTTGTTCAATGTGGGTCTTGCTCATTGCGCTTTAAAGAACTTTGACACGGGCCTTCGAGATTTCAACGAAGCGACGGCGATCTATCGCGACCTCCACGATGACGCCTCTCTAATGCAAACATTGGTTGCGCTTGCGTCCGTGTATGTACTTCAGCACGAAAATGCAAAGGCTGCCAAGTGTTTTGAAGAGGCACTTTCATGTGCCCAAAGGGCTCGGGATCAGGTGTCTGAAGCTCAGATAAACCAATCGCTGGGCGGCGTCTATGTGACCCTCAATCGGTACCAAGAAGCTCTCACGCTCTACAAGACACTTGTGACAACGGCTCGTAAGCGATCTGACCGCCAAAGTGAAATGGCGGCACTAAATGGCATCGTGATTGCGAACCGCTCATTGGGAAACCAAGAAGAAGTAATTCGTTGGGCCCAGGAAGCGTTGCCGCTTTATCGTAAAGAGGGCAATCGCGTGATGGTTGCGGGAACATTGGCGAATCTCGGCGTCGCTCGTTGGGCGCTGAAAGACTCCGCCGCTGGCGTTCGAGACCTCAAGGAAGCGTCAACAATATACCGCGAACTCGGTGATAACACTGCTGCCGCAAACGCACTGTTCAGTTTAGGAGTCCTCCACGAATCCCAAAAAGAGCACGACGAGGCAATACGCTGCTTGGAAAACGCGATGGCTACTATCCAACCAACTCAGAATCGATTGGTTGAAGCCCAGATCACATACATGCTGGGCTGCATTCTGGGTATAGCTGACAACCACGTTGATGCGATCGCGTGTTTCGACCAGGCACTATCAATTTATCGCGTGCTCAACGATCAAACTAACGAAATTGCCGTTCTATCAAGCCTCGGCACCTCTTATAGAAAGCTCGGTCACAACCTAGCAGCTCTCAGCTACCACGAGGAGGCATTACGCGTCGCGCGGGAAGCGAAGGACCGAAAAGGCGAAGCAAATGCCCTGAGCAACCTTGGCGAAGTGCAGTCGTTTTTCAACCAATACCCACTGGCTCTTGACGATTTTCAGCAGGCACTAGCCATTCGGTACTCCGTCGGGGACGAATATGGAGTGGCAGCGACGTTGATTAATTTTGCCAGCATGTGGCACGCGCTTTCCGAACACCAAGTTGCGATCGGGTATAATGAACAGGCTCTTGAGATTCTGCGACGCTTGGGAGATCATCGCCAGCAGGAGGGAGTCGTCCTTGGGAATCTTGGTACGATTTACGATTCGCTCTGCGAGTACCAGAAGGCCATCACATACTATGAGGAGGCTCTCGCGATTGCGATGGAATTTCGGGACCGACGGGGTGAAGCCATAGCTCTTCAGAATCTGGCGACAAGCCATTTTTCGCTGGGGCGCAATCGGGACGCAATCGCGTATTGCGAAAAGGCATTGGTAATGTTCCGAGAGTTAAATGACCGGAGCGAAGAAGGCCATGCGCTTGCTAATCTCGGAGCAATCCTAGCGGCCCTTGGAGAATACGAAAAGGCGATTGATTGTGAGACTCTCGCTCTTGCGATAGCTAAAGAGGTTAATGATCGGGCTGCAGAAGGTACCAGGCTTAACCACCTTGGCGAAGATTACCGGCTGCTTGGTCGTCTCGACGATGCCGAGCAACAGTACCGACAGGCCCTTGAAATAGCCCGGTCGATCACCGATCACGCCGGCGAAGCGACGGCGCTCAACAACCTCGGCGGAGCCTGTGATATGCGGAGCCGGTATGCAGATGCAATTTCATTTTACAGACAAGCTCTGGCAATCAACCGAGAAATTGTTGATCGTGCAGCGGAGGTGACAACGCTCGGGAATCTCGGCCTCTCTTACGTAGCACTTGGGCAATCGACCGTGGCGCTACAAGATTTCGAGGAAGCGCTGGCAATCAGTCGCCAGATCCAAAATCGGCGGAGTGAGGCGACCTGTTTGAATAACATCGGATTGGGTTACACGCAGCTCGGACAATTGAAAGAAGCGATCGACTCTTTAGAGAAGGGACTCACGATTGCGGACGAGCTGGGCGATCGGCACCTGCGATCCACAATCTACGTTAATCTCGGAGTTGTGTGTCAACGCGCCGCTTTGCATGAGCAAGCGATCAAGTATTTCGAATTGGCTTCCCAAGCAGTTCGGGAAGGGGGTAATCCCGAAAGCGAAAGTTACATCCTCAACAATACTGGTTTCTCATATGCCGCACTGTCGCAGTTCGACAAGGCGAACGAGCACTATCAACGGGCGCTCGTGGTGGTTCGCAGACTGAATCGCCCTATTCAAGAGGCAGACACTCTTGGGAATCTGATGGATTTATGCGAGTCCCGTGCGCGACGTAGCCTGGCGATATTCTACGGCAAGCAAGCCGTCAACATTTATCAAGAAATACGAAACGACCTTCGCCCTCTTGAACAAGAATTGCAGCAGAGTTTTCTACGCACAAAAGAGGACAGATACCGCACGCTGGCGGATCTCCTGATTGCGGAGGGGAGAGTCCCCGAGGCCGAACAGATTTTAGGACTGCTCAAACAACAGGAGTATTTTGATTTTGTCCGTCGTGACGGCACGCAGGCGGATGCTCTCGCAGGGCAAGCCGAATTGACGCCGGAGGAGCTGGGCTGGGAGAAGAGATATCGTGCGATAGGCGATACCATAACGGCAGCAGCAACCCGTCGCAGCGCGCTGATTGCGAAAGAACGTCGTTCAGCCGAGGAGGAATTGAAATTGGCAGCGCTGGAAAAGGATTTGGAGGCTGCTAATCGTGCCTTCCAAGGGGTTCTTGATCAGATGGCGGTTGAATTCGAAAGCGCCCCGCGAGCAGAGAACAGGATTGACACCTTGCGGGAAGCGCAAGGGCTAATGGCAGACTTGCGTGAACTGGGCAAGGGAACTGTAGCGCTTTACACAGTAGTTGGAGAAAAGACCTATCGGGTAATCCTCGTAACCCCTGATGTAGAAAAAGTCGGCGAATACCCAATCAGTGCGTTCGAACTCGGGCGCAAGGTGACGGAATTTCGTGAGCAACTTGAAAATCCCCGATCAGATCCACTGCCCGCAGCGAAGGAACTCTATCAAATCCTGATTGGACCGATCGCAAAGGATTTGGAGGGAGCCAAAGCGCAAACACTAATGTGGTCGCTCGACGGAGTGCTGCGGTATCTTCCGATTGCAGCACTACACGACGGTCAGGGCTTTCTGCTGAAGCGTTACCGTAATGTCGTGTTCACGTTGGCTAGCCAGGCAAGGCTCAAAGATATCCCAAGCGAGCGATGGCGAGGGCTAGGAGCCGGGGTGTCGAAGGCACATACAGGATTCAGTGCCTTGAAAGGAGTTCCGGATGAGTTGCACAACATCATTCGAGATGAACGCGAGAAGTCTTCGCGGGGGGTGTTAACAGGGACCGTGGAACTGGACGAAGATTTTACAGAGGAATCCTTTAGAGCCTCTCTACGCCGTGGCTACGGGCTCGTACACATAGCGAGCCACTTCCGATTCCGGCCCGGAAACGAAATGGACTCCTTTCTATTGCTGGGGGACGGTCAACATTTAACTCTCGACCGGATACGCAGTCTGCCCAATGTTTTCGGCGGTGTGGAGCTTCTCACGCTTTCAGCATGCGACACTGCGGTCGGCGGAGTCGTGGCTAAAGGTAAAGAAGTAGAAGGATTCGCGGTGCTAGCACAACGTCAAGGGGCCAAAGCAGTGATGGCAACCCTCTGGCCTGTGGCCGATCTGAGCACACAACTCTTGATGCGGAGATTCTACGAACTAAGGGAGAATTCTCCGCGACTGAGCAAGGCAGAAGCACTGCAACGAGCACAATTGGAATTGCTCGCAACTGGACAACAACGAAGCGTGAGCGAAGAGGGACGAGCACAACCTGCCGCATACAAGTCGAGGTCAGATGGGGATTACAGCCATCCCTATTTTTGGGCTCCATTCATCCTCATAGGCAATTGGCGCTGACGGCTCGCCCTAAGCCATTGCATTTGTCGAATCCTGGATCAGCATGGCAAAATCGTCTTTTGCCTTCGCATGAATTTGATGTTTTGAAAGAAATAGGTCGCAGATGGTAATATCAAGGAGCAAGGTTTATAAAGTCTCGTCGCCTCGCCCAGAAGGAGCGGAGGTGTTTACTTGGTGTCGAATACGGACAGAGAATTGATCGATTGGGTGCAGCGGCAGATCAATTCTGGCGCAAAGCAAATTGTGCTGCCAGGTTTCTTGGTGACGGGTGCCAGCAATGAAACATTGGAGGAGATTCGTCGGCTGTGCATGCTCAACGGTGTTTCCGTCGAAGTCAGGGCGTAGAAATCGTGGACGACTGTTGGTGTTCCTTCTCGGCAATGGCTTTCTTTCTGAGCAGTGCCGCTTCCACATCGCCAATCGAGGGGTTCAGCTTCAAAACCTCCGAAATCTGGGCGAATTCGGATTTCAGATCGGCCAGGGACTTTTCCAAGACCGCAATTCGATCGTCTTTGATTTTGGCTGCCTGCTCCACTCGGACGAGATCGTCTTTCACGGCAGATAGCTCGGTGGCCGTGAATTTCTCGTCCAGTTCCTTGTTCTCCATCCCCGCACGAGAGATATACACGTCGGGCATATTGCTGCTGAATCTCCATCCGTAGCGGTAACACAACTCTTGACGGTTCAACCTGGTGGCGTAGTAGGTCGCCGAACTGTGTCGGAACAAATGCGGATGGACAGGCTTTTTCAAAACCATTTCACCCAGACGCCTGAGGAAATGCCGCATCGCGTCGTAGGATCCGCTGAAAACGGGATCGTCGGATTTCAGGCCCTGGGTGATCCTTTCATTGAGATACTGCTGGACCGCATCGAGTGAATGTTTCCAATACAACGAAATCGTCCTGCCCTTCGTCTTGCTATATTCCTCCCGTAGGGCGATTTTGACGAAGCTGTCCTTCCCCTCGGGCAGATGAACGTCTTCCAAGCGGATGTTGAGAAACTCCTCGGCACGCGCGCCCGAATCGAAAAGTACTGCAATTAGAAACCGTTGTTCCGCCGTCCGACATTTTCGGAATAGTGCGTCGACCTCCTGCTCCTTCATGAATTCAGGGGTCTTTTGCCGACCGCGCGTGTCCAACCATCCTGCCAAGCGGACCGCTTCTGCTTCTCCCAGCCGCCAGCGCAAGTAAACCTTTAGAAGTTTTCGGATGTCCACCTTCGTGGCGTGGGCATAGTCCCGCTTCAGGAGCTTGCTTCTGATCTGGTTGCTGCTCAGCGCCCTCTCGAAATCCTCGATATCCTGTGCCGATATCAGCTCGGTGTTCTGGTTGAAATACTCCAGAGGGATTCGCAGCACGTTGAGATATTTGACCTGTCGCCCCTCGGAGATCCTGCGTCCTTTATTGACCTTGCCGATCCCAAGTTCGGAGACGAACTGCAAAATCTCAGCTTTGATGGCTTCGGGGACCTTCCACCTGGCTACCGCCCGTTTTTGTGTTTCCAGCCTTATCTGGTGAGCCCTGATTTTGACGATCATCGAATTGCGAGGCACGCAGGGTTTATAAAGATTCCCCATAATTGACCAAAACTGATCGAGGCCCGGCGGGAGCATAGACCAAAAATGATCGGTTCCCCAACTCCAAGGGGGGCCGCTGTCACCTGTTCTGGCCCAAACTGGTCGTGGATCTAGGACTGGAGTCGCTGACCAGGCTGGAAGAATACCCGTTGGTCTACCGCTGAAAACACACGAGGCGGGAATTAGGGGCGCGGCGGGTTGCCCTCGCTCTTACCCTGCTGGGCTTTCAGAATATTCAACACCGCTTCCAGAACTGTGAGTGGGTACTGGTCCAACGCCACGTCACCATCGGTTGCGGGTTCTCCGTTTTTGGTGTCCTCCTCGGCTTGCATATCGCGTGAACAGAATCGTAGAGTTAAATACTTCGCTTGCGAAGCGTTCGGAAACAAGGGGAACAAGTTTGACGGAGAAGAGGGATTTTGGGTGGATTCCCCCACATACATACGTATGTAATCAGTCAGACTTTTTTCTGAGGAAAATGCTGTGAGAATAGTCAGGAAAAGCGTTCGGTTCTTGTAGTCGGTTACCCCCTGCAGACGGCGGCAAGCGCGGCCGAGCTTCTGCCCAGCCGCGCCCGCCGCTTGTGGTTTATGCTCAGCCCAACTGCGACAGTGCTGCCACCGCGTCATGCATGTTTGGATGACGAACAACCCGATGCCGCCGGCACACGTCCATGCATTCGAGGCTGTTGATGGCCGACATACGATCGTGGATGCCAGTAACTTGGCCATCGCTGACCCAAATGCGGGGCTTCTGCTGTTTGCTGAGCCATTGGAGGGCGGGGCCGTCGACGACGTTGGCACCACCGGCTGGTGCGGCAATCCAGCGGTCTTCGACTTGGCGGCCACATGCTGCCAGAATCCGCAGCACGCCGTCGCGGTCGTTGCCCGAGTACGCCGCCACACAAGCTCCTGGTGAGTGCTCCAGGATGCGTTTCAGATCCGATGTCTCAAGGCTCATGCTGCCAGAGCAATCGATCAGCACCGTACCACCGCGCCTCCTCCGCACACGTTGGAACACCCGACCATCCACCAGGTGCCGGTAGAGGTACCGTGGCAGCGTGCCCTCTTCCGAGGCGATCTTTCCGCGACCAATGTAACCATTGACCCGCCGTAACCGTGGTGGCGTCTGCACTTGCATGAGACCCCACGGAACCTTGTGGAGTGCTCGGCCTCCCGCGCCAAACTCGCTGCCGATCTTCAGAACTTGGTCGAACCTCGATGCGTCATCCGCCCTGAAGCCGAGCCCCCGGGCGAGTCGGAACGAATGGTGTTCCTCGATGTTCTCCAACATCAACTGCAGCCATTTGGCCACCCGGATGGTGTCCTTGAACCTTGGGGTACCGCCCGACCACAATGCTTTGCGTGCCATTTCGGCGAGGCGAACCACCCTGCTGCCGAATGGATGCACCTCGAACATCCGATGGAAGTGCTGCTCATTCGCACCGCAGCCTTGCGCCGCCACCATGGTCAGGATCATCGATCTCAGGTCGCCCCGTCTCATAAGGTTTTTCGCAATGGACGTTGCCACCTCCCGCGGCAGACCACCGCTGCTCACGTCGATCGTCAATTGCAGCAGCCTGGTATTGACTCGTAAATCCTCGACCGCTTGGAGGACGTCGAGGTTGATCTTGTGCTTGCAAGCTATTAGATCAGGATGTTTGTGCGACCAACGGATATGTCCCAATTCATGGTTCCGCATGAATCGCGAATGCTCGGAATCATCCAGCGGCACCTGCAAGAACCGATGTTTTGGAAACACTCGTGGCGTGAACGGACTTGACGATTCGATCCCCCATGGCCCGTCGCCGTGGGGATCGACTGCTTCAGGTAATGGGTAAACCGGTCTCGTGTACATCAGCCCGCCTCCGACTTCCCGATGGCCAGCGCATCCAGAGCATCCTGCGCACGGTGGTTGAAGACTGCCGCTGCGGCCAACTGCTGCGCCTGCTCTTCGCCATGAACCTGCACCAAGTCCTGACGCAATTGGGCGAACGCATACCAAGCGCGTACACTGATGCGACGCTCTTCGTTGTCGATCAGTGCCGTGCGACCGGCGGCCAGTTGCACATCTTCTGGCAGTTGTTTCACAGCGTCAGGGTGAACTTTGTCGATGTTGATCGCCACGCAGAATCGATCCACCAGGGCGGGATCGAGTTGCTCCTTCGGATCACCGTTCATCGTTGCCACGCAGGTGAACCTTGGTGATGGTTTCACTTTCTCTCCGCTCGGCAGATCGAGTTCAGCAATCGCGGGATCGTCCGTGATCGCCAGGAGAAGGGCGTGAACGTCCGGACCGCCGCGCTGGATCTCGTTCACAACCAGCCGCCCGCCGCAGCGCCACGCAGCAATGGCCGGACCATCCTGCCAAATATATCTCCCTTCCTTGAGGATGTAGTGCCCGCGCAACTCGGCTGCAGGCGTTTCTTCGGTCAACGTCACGCTGAACACCCGCTGGCCGTTGCTCAGGCCCAGACGGCAGGCGGCGTGGGTTTTGCCCGTGCCCGGAGGGCCGTACAACAACGTGCGGATGGAATGCGTCAGGATCGCCGAGACGATGTCCCAGCAGGTTTGTTCTTTGGTTTTCTTGCTCATTTGCTTCCTTTCTTTCGGAAATGACAAGGGCGACAGCCTTCGTCAGGTCTGTCGCCCTTGCCGGTTTTGTTTGGTTTGTTGGGGTCAGGAACGCGAAGGCAGGTTGCCGTTACCGTCGAGGATGTTGGCGAACCGGCCATCAGCCGTGAGGTATTCCAGCGAGGGCGGGTCAGCCGGGATAGACGGACGACCGCAGGCATCGCGGCTGATCTCTATCCACGCCGACCAATTCTGGCCACCTGGTTTGCTCACCGAGATGAACACGATCTCAATGCGTTGCGGATGTTGCGACGGACGTACTTGGAACCGCCCGGACCGCTGGATGTATCGGGCTTCCTCTGCGTTTGGTTTGATCATCCATGATTCCAACACGAGAATGACCAAGTCGGCATCAGCACGACGGGCGAACTGTCGCAGCATTTCAGCGACACAGTCCTTACCGGTATCGTTGCCGGGCATCTCGATCTCCAGCATCGCCACTTGGCCAGGTTTCAGCGTTGGGAGGCGTGGAAGCACCCCCGCGCGAAAGAATGCCATTGGCGGCAAATGCCCGCGCGTCGCCAAATACTCGCTCGCACGCCGGTAGATGTGATAAAACAACGCTGTATCATCAGGGTTGAGTTCAGGGTCAAGAACACACGTCATGTGTGCCTCCTTTAGGATTTGGTTTTGGGTTATGGTTAAACAACAAGCTGGATGTCAGCTTGTGCACGACTGACTTCTTCGGGGGGAGCAACGCAGGCGCTGAACGCGCTCTGCGCAGCTTGGGGCAGGCTCTCTCGGGCCAGGGCTTCGGTAAGCAAACGATTGACCAGAGCGGTCATCGGGACCTCTTGATCCTTGGCGGTGTGGTAGAGAACCGGGATGAGTTTCTCGGCGATTTTCGGGGAATACACTACATTCTCACCTCCTTTGATTCAGGGAATAGACCTGAATAAACTTATTTCAGGGTTGATTCGGGGGTTGTTTCACGCTTTCACAGCGCAACGCACGTCGGTGAGCAACCCCAAGATTTCTCCGGAAGGCAGGTGATCGGGCTGAGTGCCTTCAATTTCCAACTCGATCACTTCAACTCGGACGCGGCGGGCGAGTCGCATGGCGGCTTTTTCGCGTCCTGCTCTTCCAGCGCCGTCTTCGTCAAACATCAATATGACCTTCCCACCTCGTCCAACGGCCTTCACGATTAGATCCTCTTGCGCGTCCGACAGGGAACTCCCCATGATTGAGACAACGCGTTGGTAACCGGCCTGCCAGACCTTCATACAGTCAAAGAACCCCTCCACGACCACCAGTGCCGTCAGCAGATCGGCGGCAACTGCCCGGTGATAGTTGAAGATTTCCAGGGACTTTCGAAGGCCGCGCGGAAACATGTATTTTGGCCTGTCGTCGGGAGGTTTTCCCGGCCAGCGGCCCGCGTAGGCCACGACCTGACCGTCAGCGTTATGGATAGGGATGGCAATCCGTCCCGCCATCAGTCCCTTGGCGCAGAACCCGACGCCGAACGTCGCCACGGTTTCTGGCAGGACCCTGCGTAACGCCAGATAAGGGTGAGCCGCGTCCAGATCCCTCAGCGTGAACCGCAAGGGCGGATTGGGCGCGCGTTTATGCACTTCATCATTGACTTCGAGGCGATGAGCCACTTCCTTGTTTCTTGGGCTCTCATCTGCAAGCGGCTGGATACCGAGCCATTGCTGAATCAACTGCCCTGCTTCCCGGATGCTCACCTTCTCCATCCGGCTCACAAAGTCGAGCACGCTCCCGCCGACATTGCAGTCTCCGAAGCACACCCAGCAATTCCGGGTGACGCTGACGCAGAACTGCGTTGGGTTATGGCCGCCATGAATCGGGCACACTCCGCGGAAACCATCAGTGCTCCGCCGCAGACGCGGGGTCAGGCCATAGTGATCAAGCAGCCATTCCATTGGCACGGATTGCTTAATCGTTGTGAAGTCAACACGTTCATCTGTTGCTATTGCGTTCAAGATTCTTCCTCCTTTGGTTAGATTGTGTTCGGTGAAACAAAAACGGCCTGCCCCTAACCACTTCATGGGTCAGGAGCAGACCGTGTGATGCGGACCGCTAGTGCGACAGGTCAGCGGACGCGAATCGACTTGGTGTACACCACTACTTCGCCGTTGGCGCGAGGTTCGGCTTTCTCATCGAAACGCGAGATACTGACGCGTCCCTGCAGTTCGACGGCCAATCCTTTCCCGCGAGTCGTTAGCAGTTGCTCCAACTCAGCGGGCGGGTTGAACACGATGCACGGCGCATACGAAACCGACGTTTCGCTATCGCCGTTCTGATTCTTAGTTGCCACTGTGAAGACCAGAACTTTCTTGTCCTTGCCTCGTACGACGGCGTGGCTGACCAGTTCTCCTGAGATGACACAGATGTTCATCAGTGTCTCCTTTCGTTGGGGTTGGGTTGGTTGCTCCGCTATCAGAGCGGATTCAGTTGCCTGTTCGCGTCAGAACGCGTTCAGGCGGTTAATCGACTCACCTCAAAAGGTCAGTCGAAAAAGTGATTCCAATGAAGATGATTGCCCTTCGGGAGGCGTCGGATGAGGTGGTCGACTTTCTGGTCGATATCGTGAAGCTGGCTGAGGATCTCTTCTACGAGTTGCTTGATGCTCTTCTTCCTTCGTCTCTTTGTCACGGCTGAGATGAACCGGCGGGGTTTAATAAACTTTGTGGAGAATCCATTCGGAAAGTGCCCCGGGTTAACAAACTGGCGATGCGCCTACCCGATGGGGTCAGGCGATAGAGTTTTTGGTGGCGTTTGTCGCCTTCACCGGAAATCTTGATCAGCTTGAAAGAACGGAGATCGCGAAGGGCACGAATGACGGAGTTGAGGCTGACCGGCTGCCTCTCGTTCAGGCCCCGACGAATCCGTGATGCAGGCTGGTCAGGTCTGTGGATGAGGCTCAACAACACAAGTCGGCGTACCTTGGCACGCACAACATAGGCATAATTCTGCCAATTGACCGACGAGAATCCGAACGGTCGCATGCCGGACCAGTAGTAAACCTTGCCAGTGCGTTCCTTGGGATTGAAGCAGGTGATCAGCTTGCGCCGCTCCATCTGCCGCAGGATGAACCAGACGTCGCGCAACTGAATGCGCGGGGTGACGCTCTGCGCTGCACGCCAGATCTCTGAGGGCGTCATGGGTCCGCGCAGTACCTGAGCGACTGTCGATTTTTGTCGCCCGCACTTTAACCAATCGCTGTCACTCTCCAGTTGCACCATGAGCATGGTGTCACTTGGGAGTTAATAAACTTTGTGGTGATAGGGAGTGATCATATGGGTGGCCACTGTGACCCGTGCCGTTCGCTTGCGTAAATTGAACATTGTTGATATTCTCTGCCCGCTATCGGAGGAGTTTTAGCTTCACACTGCTCCGTGCAGGGAGGTTGTTTGTGTGGCCTGATAACGAGACTGTCGAAGACCTAATCGGATTTCGAGTACACGTCGATTTGATCCGGGAAGTTGTAATGGATCCGAAACTTCTGCCCATCACCATCGGTGTTTTTGGCGATTGGGGTAACGGCAAGACGAGCATTATGCAGATGCTCCAGCGTGACTTGGATCCCGAGAACGCTACGTCTGACGAGGACAAGAAACGCCGAGAGAATATCGCGGTGCTCTACTTCAACGGTTGGCTGTTTGAAGGCTACGATGATGCGAAAGCTGCGTTGCTGTCTTCGGTACTGGATCAACTGGTGAAGCATAAACGCCTCGGCCCGAAGTTGCGGGATGCGGCGACCAAACTCCGGAAACGGGTGAACTGGATGCGCCTTGCCAAAGTGGGTTGGAAGAATGTGGCCATGCCCTTCATCGGTGCAAAGATAGCAGCTTTCACTGGCACACTGCCTCCACAACTCGGTGCGGGACTTGGCCTTCTTGCAGGGGGACAACCCCATGCCGGCGGTGAAGACGCCGGAGACTCGTCCGAATCCATCTTGAAGCCTCCTTCGGACGACGAGCAGGCAATGGATTTGCGCACATTCCGCGAGGAGTTTGGAAAAATGCTGCGCGATAGTGATGTGGAATCCCTCGTGATATTGATCGACGATCTCGACCGCTGTTCGCCCGAGACCATCATTGAGAACCTGGAAGCAATTAAGCTGTTCCTAAATGTTGAGCGAACGGCCTTCGTAATCGGGGCCGATCCGCGAATTGTGCGGCACGCAATCGCATTTCGCTATCGAGATGTAATCACATCTGCACGGGAGGGGAAACAACAACAGGATGGAGATGAGCGCATCGTCGATGATTATCTCGAAAAGCTCATTCAGGTTCCATATCACCTGCCCCGACTGTCGCCAGCGGAAATCGAAACCTATGTCACGCTCCTCTTTTGCCAACGCGATTTATCGCCTGACGACTTTAAACTCTGCGCATCCAAATGCGAGGAACTCCGAGCTGGCAATCGGTTTCAGAGCTTCGGTTATGCTCGTGTCAAGGAGGCGCTTGGCAATAAGCCAATGCCGAAGTCTCTAGATACTGCGCTAGGTGTCGTTTCCCTTGCAGCCAATCTCATTACCGAGTGCCTGAAGGGAAATCCTCGGCAAGTAAAGCGTTTTCTCAATGCCTATACGCTACGTCGGAAGCTCGCTGGTGTCGCGAATATGGAGAGCCTCAAAGATGACGTGCTCATCAAACTGATGTTGCTGGAATATGCCGAACCGAAGCGATTTCTTGAATTGGCTCGCTGGCAGGAGGACGCGCGCGGCTACCCAGAGAAACTGCGCGCCTGTGAAGCTTCGGTGAACGCGGAGGCGAAGGGCGAGATCGCTCCGAAGACTGGTGACCTGCCACAAGACTGGGACATGCCAAAATTGAGGCGGTGGTTGTCACTGCCGCCCAAACTCGCCGATGTCGATCTATCCGATTACTTCTGGCTCGCGCGAGACCGCCTGGCTTCGACACTGTCAGGGCTGACGATGGTGCCGCCTGTCGTGCGGAAGGCATTCGAAGGCTTGCTCAGTAAGACAAGCCGTCCCCTAGCCGGGCAGCTCGTTAAGGATTTCGGCCCTGACGAATTTGCAACTCTTCATGACCTGCTCACACGGAACTTGACTCGCCAGCCGGATAATTTCGAAGGGTTCGATGCATTCAAGGCACTCGTTGAGGCGCGGCATGACAGCGCAAAGCCTTTCGCTGAAGCACTCATGGATGTGCCAGTTAGCAAATTGAGTCCTTCGGTGCCCGGCGAACTGAAGCTACTCATTCACGGAAAGCCGCAATTGGATGCGATCTTCCAGCCCGTTTTTGGTCGCATCCAAAAGGAACCCGAAACGCGCGCCGGTAAGGCTCTTGTGGGAACGACGAAAGGACGCAAATAGGACATGGGTACTTCTGCCAATTACGGTGGACCACCGAACTGGGGCCCGGTAAAAGCCAGCGTCACACGCGCCGCTCAACAGGGACACCTGACGCAGCAAAAAGCTGCAACGATTATGAGCAACTTCGTCTCCGCTATGTCTGACTCACCACGCGGCGGTTTCGTCGCTGGGGGCGGTGGCGGAGGGGGACACAGTGGAGGCGGTGGAGCAGGTGGAGGACGAGGCGGGAGGAAAAGTAGTTCGAGGTCCCGTGGCGTTCATGGTATCGCGGCCTCGGTCGGAAGCTTCTTGTCCGATGTAAAGGAACGCGGTCTTCGCGATGCGCTACGCGGGCTAGGGATTGGAAACATCGACGACACCGAGCCTGAATCTCTTGTCTTGATTCTCGCTGACGTGCTCGGTGGCTCCGGTAGCACCATTGATGAAGTGGATTTGCGTACTGCCCTCTGCGAGTTGCTGCGTGAATTGACGAAGGATCTTCAGGATATTAACCAGGTGGAGACGGCATTGCGGACGGCCGCAGCAAACTTGGAGCAGGTAATACGAGACCTCTTTGGCCACTACATATTCGAGCGGTTCAACACGACGAACTGCGCGAATTTGGATGCAAAGGGAGGAGTCGCGAAGACAGACAGTTTTCTTGGCGAGATTAAGCGTTTTATTGATACCCAGCTCCGTCTGGAAGGTACGAGGCGAGAGCTGACGAGCGTCAATTGGCGGGGCACCGAGGGAAAGAGCATCGTGGAGGAAATCCTTCAGCAAACCATCGCGGTTTTCACGGGAGAAGAATGAGAATTCAGGTTCGCATTGATCCAAAGGCGAGGACAACCGGCGAAGTTGCGAAGATCGATCTGCGCGGTGCTGGTTTGTCAGATCCCTTCACGCTCGACCTGAATCTCACGCCGCTCCTCAATCGCTCGACGGTCGTTCCGAAGCGAGCGATGGATTTCCTTTTCGTCGCCTCCGTGATCTACGCCGTAGACAAAATGGTAAGTAGAAAGGCTCACGCAGATGACCATTGGACACGCGATCTCAGCGTGGAGATCCCCGTGGCTGAACCTGAAGAGTGGGATGCTGTTCATAAGAGACTCTCGGAATGCGTTTCTTTTCTTACCGGGGACATCTGGAAGATCACATTCGCAGCAGCGGAGCGCGCGGTAAATCAACGCAATCTTAAGAAGCGGCGAAAACACCTTGTTCCTTTGCGCGGAGATGCCGTTTCGCTGTTCTCCGGTGGGCTTGATTCATTCATCGGTGCCATCGACTGGCTCACCGACAATCCGGAGGGCCGGTTGCAGTTAGTCGGGCATCATGACGCTGCGGTCAAAGGCCCGATGTCCGACCAATCGAAACTCTTCGAGGAGCTTCAGCCGAAGTTTCGTGTTCGAGTGGATTTGCTGCAGAGTCGCGTGGGCCTTTGCGAGAAGGGACCAGAAATCAGTTTCCGAAGCCGGTCGTTGGTCTTTCTGGCATTGGGATTTTATGTCGCGGAACGTATCGGGCCAAACGTTCCCGTAATCGTGCCAGAAAATGGTCCAATTGCTCTCAATCCACCCCTCACGCCGTCACGCCGAGGTTCGTGCAGCACCCGAACAGCGCACCCGCATTTTTTGGCTATGATTCAGGAGGTTCTGGATGCCGTCGGATTCACACACGCGATCAACAATCCGTACGCATTTAAGACCAAGGGTGAGATGGTCACGGGATGCAAGTCTCTGAAGCTTCTAAGAAATACCTACAGAAAAACAGTTTCTTGTGCGAAATCGGGTCATACATTCCACTGGGAGAACCCCAGGGCAGGTGCCTGTGGCCGTTGCATTCCGTGTCTGTTTCGGCGCGCAAGTTTGCATGCTGCAGGGCTCGACGATCAGCCGTACGGCTACGATGTCGTTTCGTCGTCCATGAGGCGGGACAAGTTGGCGGAGGACTTTCTTGCCTTGCTGGCGTTCCTGAAACGTGATCCAAGCGACGGCGAGATTGCGCGAATGCTAATGACCAATGGCCCCGTGTCAATGAATGAGATTGCCGATTACGTTCACATGGTTCGTCGGATGTGTGTTGAGGTGCGGGCGTGGCTTTCCGCAAAGGCACCCAGATTCATAAGGAAATTGGCTGGAATCCCCGTTTAGCGTTTCGCCGTGATCGATACGCACTGCCATATCGACCAGTTCCCCTCGCCGGAGCTTGTGGCCAAGAAGGCCGAAAGATTACGTATCTTGACAGTGGCCGTGACAAACCTGCCGAGTCATTATCAAATGGCTTGCCATCACCTTCATGGGCTTCGATATGTCCGCCCGGCCTTGGGACTGCACCCGCTGGCGGCGAAGTCTCACAAGCAGGAGTTGCCTCTGTTTCTTGAGATGGTTGGAGAGGCGGAGCTGATCGGCGAGATCGGGTTGGATTTTTCACCGGCCGGCAGCGCGACGGGGGAGATTCAAATGATTAGCTTTCGCGCCGCCCTGCGCGCAATGAAAGGACGTACACCATTTGTAACCCTTCATTCCCGTGGTGCAGAAGATACCGTTTTAGATTGCCTTCGAGACGCACACGTTGGACCAGTGGTCTTCCATTGGTTCAGCGGTACGCGCGCAACGCTCGACCGGATCGTACGCGAGGGGCATAGCCTTTCATTCAATCCCGCAATGATCCTTTCAAAGCGGTGGAACGATTGGCTTCGCCTCGTGCCTCGCGAACGCGTTCTCACAGAAACTGACGGACCCTTCACCAAGGTCGGCACAAAACCATCCGAACCTCCCAGGGTTCGGAACGTTCTCGATTGGCTCGCAGCTAATTGGGGCTGCTCACTTATTGAAGCTGAACGCGTCGTCAGCGAGAATTTCTCCCATATTAGTCCTCACTCATAGATGGTTTTCTTGTGGTTCGACCTCTGAAACAAGCCTTACGGATTCCGATCCGATTGATGGCAAAGCTCTTTATTGGCGACTCACCACTTCGGGCATGGAACTGGAGAAGCTGATTGATTGGAGCCGGGTCAGAATCCCGGATGAGGATTACACAGTTAGCGCGAGCACTACCCTTACCAGCGGCGCGGACAGGACACTGGATGACCTGATTCACACGAATACGCGTGTTCTCAAGACCAAGCTGGAAGCCATTACCTTGACCGTTCAGGAACGGCTCAAGATCAGGCGGCAGAATGTTCAACGGATTGGCGATGACAAAGATAAGGTGTCGGAAATGCTCCAGAAAATCAGCGTCGGTGCGAATTATCATCTGCGTGAACACCGGGAGAAAAACACGTTCTACCAGAAGATGTTTGATCTGGAACGGGAGCGACGCGACCAGGATACGGACTGTTGGAAGGACATCGTGCTTGTAATGCGTGATTTTCTCACCTTCTGGGACGAATACGAACGCGCCAAGGCGCGAGGAGCGTTTCTGGAGAATGTTTGATGATCAACTCCTCGACACCTGCAGGAAGCTGAAACCGCTGATCGGAACGAAAGCCGACGCGCTCTGGATTGCGCATGCCACCGCGGAGACACCCGAGGCCAAACGGCAGACCGAAGCCCTGATCCAAATGCTGGCAGCCAGGTATCTGTCCAATCGGGTGGACGACTTGAACATCCTGTTGCCGCCCCCATCTCGTGAGGATGCAAGCGGCGAGTTTCCATTGGGCACCGTTGTGTACGGCAAGACGGAATTGTTCCCGCTGCATTTGCGGCGCGAGAATTTCATCAAGCATATTGCGATTTCGTCAATCACGGGCGGCGGAAAAACAAACGTCGCACAGATTCTCCTGCTCGGTTTGCTGGAGAAGGATGTTCCCTTCCTGGTTGTGGACTGGAAGCGAAGCTACCGCGCGCTGCGGGCACTGAACAGGACGAACACAAAAAAGATTCGCGTTTTTACCGTCGGACGAAAGAGCGCCTCTCCCTTCCACTGGAACCCGCTGCGCGGCCCACCAGGCGTTCATCCAAAAACTTGGATCAGTACCGTCGCAGAGGCGTTGGAGAAGTCACATCTTTCTGGGCCTGGAGTTGCCGACATTCTCATCGAGATTCTCGATAAAAAGTTCGAGGAGACCGGCGTATACCAAGGTATTCCAGACAAATACCCGAACTTTTTCGACGCGCGAGAGGAACTCGAGCGTGTTCACTTCAAAGGGCGACGTATGCTGTGGCAGGACAGTTGCCAGCGAATCCTGAATACGTTTTGCTTCGGTCCCGCGGCGGGCGCCTTCAACGCGCGCAACCCGATTGAGCTCGAAAAGCTGCTGCAACTGCCCGTGGTCATCGAACTGGATCAGGAGTTGCCGAAGCCGTTGCGTGTCTTCCTGAACGACATCATTCTGCGATGGATTCATCTGTACCGTCTCGGCCAGGGCGAAACTGATGATCTCCGTCACGTCACATTCCTCGAAGAAGTTCATAATCTGTTTCCCAAGAGCCTCGTGGAGAAACAGGCCACCAACAGCTTGGAGACGGTGTTCAGGGAGATTCGAAGTTTCGGGGAAGGACTGGTCAGCATTACGCAGCACCCATCCATGCTGCCCGTCTATCTGCTCGGAAATTGCAACACGCAGATCATGCTGGGACTCCAGCACGAGGATGACATCTACACTGCCAAACGTTCCCTCTTTCTGAATCGCGGTGATGAGGTCTTCCTCGACCGTCTTGGTGTGGGTGAGGGCATTGTGAAGATCAAAGGTCGCGTCGAGCCATGTTACGTCAAATTTCCACTCGTGCCCGTGCAGAAGGGCGCGGTGTCGGACGACGACGTTGGCAACGGAGGTGACGATGCTACAGAAACGGGTCTGGATTAAGTCGGGCGTAATCGAAGTGATCGACGAACGTGAAGTGCGACTGTTGGAACTCGTGTATGAGAAGATCGTTTACTACTATAAACACCTGCACGGCACGCGCCCTTGTTACCAGTACCCGCTCAGTTTATCCCGCCTGATGAAGCTCTCCAACCGCAGTGGAACAGCTGTCCGCGCCGCCCTGCGCTACCTCGCCAACACCATCCCGCTTGGCTCACATGAAGGGACGCTCATTTATTACGACCGCATCCAGTCCGAGAAAAACAAATCCCACCGCCCCTACCGCATTTTCCTTCGCCAAAAGTCTGATTCATTACATACGTAAGTATGTGGGGAAATCCACCTGCACGCCCATTGTTTCTCTTCTCTTGCCTGTCGTCCCTCCCCGCAGCCCCAGGCAGCGTCACAATCCACACCAAATTGCCCTCGTCCGCTCACATTCATCACGAAATTTCGAGCTCGCACACACGAGCCAGGTTTGCTAACGAGTTGCTTGGATTCAAGAGCACATCGTGCGTAAAATGCCTGCGCGGACCAGATGAGTTTCCCAATTTTAGGAGTGCTGTTTGTCCTGTCCCCCGCCGCTCTCTATTTGTGGGTGCTGGCTGAAATGCGTCGCGTTCACGCCGCACCAAGGCTCTCAACTACAGACGAGGCTAATAATTCTCGAACGCAGGCCACTGTGACGGTCATCATTGCTGCGAGAGATGAGTCTCCCTCGGTTGGCACCTGCCTTCAATCAATACTTGGCCAGCAGGCTGTGAAGCATGTGATATTCATCGACGACCACTCCAGCGATTGCACTCTCGACATCGCAAGAAATATGGCTCAAAACGACAGCCGGCTCATGGTTCTTTCAGCACCGCCTCTGCCGTACGGCTGGATAGGGAAGAGCCACGCGCTACACTATGCGTCGCAGCTTGTGCAGACCAAATACCTTCTTTTTACAGACGCAGATGTATGGATGGCGCCAGGAATCGTCAGGGCGGCAGCATCACAAATGGATCGCGACAATCTCGACCACTTGGGCGGATATTTTTTCATTCATTGCAGCTCAGTTGCCGAAGAGGTTTGTGCGCCGGTATTAGCGATCAGCTCGACCATCGCATTATTTCGCTCTGCTCCGTCGCTCGGCGCAGCGACGGGTGCCTTCAACATGATGCGAACGCATTTCTACAGGGACATTGGTGGCCATCAGCCCATCAGGAACAAGACCGTGGACGACATTGCGCTTGCGAGATACTCCAAAGCAGCTGGCGGAAAAACGTGCTTCGTTGACACCTCGAAAGCTGTGAAGGTCAGGTTATTCATAGGTTTCCGGGGCTTTGCTGACGCCGTTGCGCGGTCGGCCGTGCCATTTCTTCAGGTGGGAAAAGTCCCCGCTTTTTGCTCTGCGATTCTGCTACTGTTGCAAGGGTTCGCTACGGCGGCGGCTTTCTGCGTGGCCGTCGGAACACCGCTGTGGAGGCCGCCATTTTTCGGCTCGCACGCTGCTGCTTGGGCCGTCTCCATCGCCACGCCTTACCTGTTGGGTTTTGCTTGTATTCTTCAGTCCCGCCGCTACCATGACGGACGCATGGCTTGGGGGCTTCTGTACCCGGTGCCGATGGTGATCTTGGCTTTCAGTACGGCGCGTGGTGCAGCTTACGGATTGTTGGGCAGGAGGATCAGTTGGCGAGGACGCACTTATGAACGCGTATGAGAAGATTCTGACGGAAAAGTGTATTCCAACCCCGCTTTTTCCATTAGCGGTGAAGGCGCTCGCATGAAAATACTGGAAGCCCAACGCGGCAAAAACCTGAAGGCCAGTTTTCCCTGGGTCGATTTTATCATAACCAATGTAGATATTCTGTCGGCATTGACCGCTGCGCCGCTACGCGCTGTCCGAATCGAAGAGGGAAAATACACCGCCAAGGTTTTCGGGGTCACTTTGCGCATGGAAATTATCCAGCATGACAATTCCGAGAGCAAGGGGGTCGTTCGAACCCTCTCTGATATACGTCTTCCTTTTGGCTTGGGGACGACACACACCATCGCTAAATACACATATTGTGCCGTTGATGAGAGCACGACCTCGTTAGATCTTTACCTTACGTTTGAGCTGACGACGTTTGCGATGCGAACGTATGCGTCATATCGCCGTAACGATATCGACCGGTACTTGAATGCCGTCTGTCAGAACGTTGAGACGGCAGCATCGCTGCTCGGTTCCGGAGATAAAGCTGCATTTTCTTCGCTTGACCAACAACAACAGAATCGAGTGGCTGACTTCCGCCGAAAGCTTTCTCGCGGGGCATTTCACCTGCCGTCAAGGGAATCACAAACGCTTGGAACCATCCGAGCCGTCACTACTCCGGATTCAATGGTGATTGCTGCAGAAGCCAAGATGCCCGACCGGCATATTGTTTCCGCCCAGGAGGTGGTTAAGTTTGGAGAGGATTCGTATGCTGGGCTGCTGGATGGCACACGAAAACTTGCCGCGATCAATAACCGCGCCGTGAGAGCGCGCGGAGAACCCACTGAATCTACCGAGACCGTCGAGTTTCGACAGGCCGCCTTCGAATTTGGCAACGCTTTTTATAGCCGAGTATGTTCAGGCCAACTCATGAACGTCGTGCCCGTCATAGTTAGCCAAGGACAATCTGCGATCCTCCGGTTAACGGTTGACGGCCGAGCCGAAGAATTGCCCTGGGAAGCATTGCATGACGGCCAAGAATTCCTCGCCCTCAAAGTTCGGTTCAGTCGCTGCGTAACCTCAATTCACGATTCGGACATCCCAGCGAGCGTCTGGGAATCGGCCGGCATCCTGCTCGTGGGTTCGGATTCTCGAGGAGACCTGCCAGGGGCAGAGATCGAAGTCGAGAATATCGGCAAAATCTTGCAGAACGCCGGGTTGTCGAATATGGAGGTTCTGATGGGCTCTAACGCCAACCGAGCAAACCTGGTTCAGGCGCTTCAATCGAGATCCTTCAATATTCTCCACTTTTCCGGGCATTCAATGTTCGACGCAGAGCATCCTTGGCAAAGTTTCCTTGAGCTTGGGGATGAATCAAGGTTTTACCTGCACGAGCTCGGTGCCCTGTGCCAGGGCAGCAGGAAAGGCGCCGTCATGAATCTGGTTTTCCTGAATTCGTGTCAAAGCGCGCGCGTGGGTCAAGATCGTGTAACGGGAAGACAATTGAGCATGTGCAAAACCTGGAGGGAAACGGGAGTCAGTAATGTGATAGGCATGCTCTGGAATGTGGAGGATGATGCGGCGGTGCAGGTTGGCTCAACGTTTTATCAGAGCTTGATCGCAAATCCTCAGATGGGCCCCGAGGAGGCTATGCGTCAGACCCGTAACAAGGTTGCCACCGACCGGGCGTGGGCCGATGGGAGTTGGCTTGCCCCCGTATTGTACACGTGACGGCCATTGGGTGCGCATGGATTTATGGTTGACGCCATGTGGGATGATATACGCCGACCACAGAGACCAACGAGTTGGCAATTTAGTTCAGAGCGAAAATCCCATCTGGCCTCGATGAAACTATTGCACACCGATACAACATCGGGGTCTACCGACCACTCCCTGCGCCAGAATTGAAGACAGTGATTATCCGAATCGCCTCACACATCTTGACGAAATGAGCCTGAATACCGCGGTGTCGAACTGAAACGCGGTCAATTGAGGTTGAAGTGAGATCGAGTCCGCGAACTCGAGATGTGCTGTTGTGCGGATCCGCAGAGTAATGGGCGGAGTACGTGGCGTCAACGGGTTTTCCTTTCGGCCAAGCACGAAGAAGCGCTTGAAACTCATTCTGGAGCTGCATATAGGCCTGCTTAGGAAGAGCTGACTGACGTGCCAGCAGAACAATTGTCTCTAGGCCGGGTGATCCCGTGATCGACCAGTACGGACGATCTGAAGGAAGATTGAGAACCTCCAGTTTGCAGTCGGCCCCGGCTTCATTCCAGTAGCCTGGTTTCCATGGATACAAAGGTAAGGCCTTGTTCTCGCTAGTCAGCCAAACCAAATACAGGTGTGCCCCAGGCGAGGCTTCGGCCCGTATCTGAATGCAAGTGCCAGTTCTCAAGGGCAAAACGCTCGAATCGCGCGCCGAGATGAACCGATCCTGAACTGGCGATCGCACCAGAAGATCCAAGTTGTATTCGGGACTCGCCATCGCCGCGTTTTGTTCGATGGCAGCCGCAAGTTGCAGCAGTACATCGGGTCTGGCTTCTTCATCGTCATTTAGACGAATACTAACAACCGCATCCTTCCACGCGTCTGATAACGCAACCCAGCCCTCGTCGAGCCCAGATTCGAATAGTCCCATCAAAGATTTAGCTCCCTGAATATCGCATCCGAACATTTCAAGAATCCAGCGGTTCTTGCTCGGATCATCCTTACGGGAGACAAGGTCAGCTAGCGTCTTTGCCAGCGGGTGTTCTCGGTAAACGTACCGTAACTGTCCTTGCCGTCGCATCGCTTCATGGCGAAGAAAACAAATCGCTAATGCGCGTGCGCCCTCGCGCCACTGAAAGTGCTTTGCCTGAGGCGAACTTGGTTGGTGCGTTTCGATCATCACACGCTCGAACTCAGGCTCGTTGAGAGCGGGGTTTCGAAATCGCAATTCAGTGCGGACAAGCTTCGACGGGACGCGAGATGCCACCTTGAACCAAAGTTCGAGCTTCAAGCTCACTTCTTCAGTCTAGCCAAACTGCGCGGGGGACGCAATACCGGCCCTTGGAAAAACCTTGGAAAAACCAAATTTCCATCCCTTTGACCATATTGATTGATCAAAGAATCCACTGGTGGTTGATTGCGCACGTTCACCAACAACACTGAACTATAAGAAGCACACGATAATGACGGCTTCACAAAACAACAAAGATTCTGAAACCCGCGAAGGGCGGGAAGCTTGCCGAGCGAACCGCCTACAACCAACACAGGCTTACAGGAGGCCATAATGATCACAATTGAAAAAACCACGGAGATCACGAAGGCGTATGGGAAGGGCATTGAAATTGCGAAAGTGGACAAACGTGGGTTTGTTCATGCAAAACTGCCAAATCCAATTGACCCGTCTTCTCCGCTCACTCTGATCCTTCATCCCATCGAGGAAACGTTGACATTCCGTGTCATCGTCCCGGTGTTGGGCCGTGTCCGCGATGGGAGTCCACTCAATGCGATCCTGATGAGCCTAAACTCAGCCCTTGATTTCGGTTGCATCGTGACCGATCCCAGGGATGGCGACATCTCGTTTGTGATCAATCTCCCGTGTCGAGATGGAGCTGAGGTGGATCCCGATCCGGAAATCCTATCCCGCTTGTTGGATACGACTTGCGAAACTGTCAAGACAGCCAGCCGTATAATCCTGCGCGTTCAGCTCCGCGAGGCCGGGGTTCCAGAAGAGGTTGCCGCCAATATTATCAAGACACACTTCCCCAATGAAGATGAGGGAACGGAGGAAGAGACGCTGTAAATCGAAGAGGGAGACCGTCAATGAAACGCCGCAAACCTGAATTCACGTCCGGTGCTGAGGCCATAATAGCCCGAGCCAAAGCACTCGCGATGCGCGACGCTGCGCACCTCCTCGACCCGGCCCACATTCTGCGTGCGGCCGCGGTTGTCGCACCTAGCCACCTTGCTCAAGTGCTGAAAGACTTAAATCTCAAGCTGACCTTGGATGGACTGGCGATGGGCGCCGATCCGGAGACGCTTAACGATTGTCTGTCGGCCTGCCAACCGATGGAACTTGTGCCGGAATTGCGGGCCGTAATCTATGGAGGCGGAACGTTAGGCGTGAACAAGGCCCAGCCTGTGGATGAGTTGACACTTCTTCGTGCAATCTTGCGTCACCCCTCGCTGCGCCTGAGGATTCTGCTGGCAAACGGCGATCCCGGAACCCCGCCGGCCGCCGCACGCCATAACACCCCGTTCGAGAGCTCGAGTGATTACCTTGAGGCAGGTCGGCGGTTGTACGCCATCCGCCGTAGCGTGGCCATGAGACTCCATGGCAACTACGCTGAGAATTCGATGCGCAATAACGCTCCTTATGCATTTGGGAATCCCGATGCAATAATCAAGCAGTTGCGCCGTGCAGAATTGGCGTTTGCACGCCGCTGTGAGGCCACTGTCGGGGGTGATGTTTTCCCATTGGTGTTCGCCAAGGAGGAAAACTTCAGCCCACTCGAAGCCGATGTGGTTCAGGGCCTGATGGTGAACGAACTCTATGGAGGGATCACCGGTTTCCCACATCGTGAACCGTCGATTCATGAGCTTGCGCAGGTGTTACGGCCCTTGCAGTATCCCCGCAACGTCGCGGCCATACTATCCACCGTCGATACATTGGAACATGCCGCCATCGTCGAGCGCCAGTGTTCGGCAGGCGCCTGCCGCCTGACCGACTGCGTACAACTGACCCACCACGTCGTCAGCGAGTTGCTCACCTCTCTTGCGGACGATCCGAGCAGTGATCTCGAGATTGACCTATTCCTCAAAGAAATCACTGCCCTCCAAGATATACACTGACATTGGAGATTGCTCTGAAAATCCCAAACCACACACCGCACGATCAACATCCAGAGGACGAACCTGTGGCGTGGTGGGAGAACACCCTCAAGCTTTCGCAGGAAGCTCAATTGCCAGAGGATTCGGACAGAGCGGTTTTCTTGGAAAGGATGAAAGAAGAATTTGCGCGCGAGGCCTTCAGGAGTTTTATGCTGGCAATATCTGAACTGGAGTCTCGCTTCATACTCCAAATGGTTGCCCCCGTCCTAGAATTGCCCCCGGAGAAACTCAATGCTTTTGTCTGTAGTGAACTCAGGGGCCAATCTTCTCGCGAAATAGCCCGCAATCTGGGGGTCGACCACAAGACCGTGACCAAGTGGTGTGATGAAATACGCACGATTCTCAGAACTCCCCACTGGGGAGCGGAGAATGAAAGCATAACGCAGAATCCCGGCGTTTAGTCTCCCCAATTCGCCGCAGCTTAATAGGACCCAATACTATGAATAACACCAAAACACTCAGCAACGCTTGCCTTGATCTGGCCTCTGAAAAAGCCGCTGCTCTGGGAACTCGCTCGGACCAGAAGCGTAACCAGTTGTCGCCACTTCTCAGCGTGAAGAGAATGCCAACACTGCGAGCAATCTCGTTGGCGTACCCTTGCCCAGCACGACCGTCAAGGCACGGTCCATTCAACGGATACGATGTGGCGGGAGCGCTGTTGTGCTTCTGCCACAACTTGCCAGGAAGCGAAGCTCCAATCTGGATGCGATTTCCAACTGCTGGCGATGTTCGAGAGTGCCTCGTGCATCTTGGTTTGGATTGCGCCGCAGCGAAGGATGCAGCACTGCGATTGTGCGAGTTGTGTGACGAAGCGACTGTGGATCGAGCATGGAACTTTTTAGCCGAATTGTTGGGGCGCACAGTCAACCTGAGCTCCACGACGACCCTACCTTCATGAGGCTTTATGGCGTGGCGACAAAAACTCACTGATTTGATGGCAGACTACTTACGTTTTCTTGGGCGTGGGGCACTTCTTGTGAACGTGATTCTGTTGGCTTTGGCCTCGGTGTGGTTCGTTGGAAAGTTCCTATGGTTTCTGACCAATTTCTTAAACCGCACAATGTTTTCAAAACCATGGTGAGAGGCTTAGTCGAAAATGCCAGATATATTTGAGCGTGGCCATCAACGGGATCCAACCCCAGTGCGCCGTCGACAACGGCTGCGATACACGGCTGATGAAGACGGAAACCCCGCAATTCAGCCTGTGGCAAGTGACGCTATCGGTCTCTCACCGGAGGATTCGATTGATACCACCACGGCCGAGTTCGATGCGTTTTATCATTGTGGCTGTCCGATGCAGGCTGCAGCGGGGGGACGGTGTGCAGAGGGCAATTGCGGGCGGATTTCTTGCCAACGCTGTTGCGGACGCTGTGCCAATTGCCAGAAACCACTCTGTTTGGAACACTCACGATTTGTTGCAATGGGCAATTCGGCAACCATCCGTCTGTGCTTTTCATGTCATGGTACGCTGAGGCGCCAGCGGATTCTTGCCACAATCGGGCACGTCCTGCTCACACCGTTTGTTGATTTTGGGGACCGACCAGCACGATGAACGCGTTTACCTCATCACCTTTCGATGACATCGTCTGGGGCCGCCAACACGACGCCTTCGACGACCGTCTAGGTCGTCGGCTAGTGCGTGCGTGGTGCGTGGGCGCTCGGGACGCGGAGATCGCGCAACTCATTCATGACAAAGTGCACCACCTACAGGTCCAAGACGCTCTCGGAGAATTGCTCCCGTTCCGCAAACCGCGCCTTTACCACGGTGAGGTTGCTCTCGGCAAGGATGTGGACGGTCGTCCGATTCTCGTGCCTGCTCGCTGGTTCGGTGCAGGCGTGTTGGTCGTATCCAACACAGGCGGCGGCAAATCGAACTTGTTGTGTTTCCTATTGCTGCAACTTGGTGTCTGTCGATGCTGCTTCTGGATCGTTGAGATGTACAAATCTCAGATTCGACATTTGCGGCGGCAATTCCAGCGGCTCGGTATAAATCTAATTATTTTGCGGCCCCGGGATTGGAAGTGCAACCTTCTCCAAGCGAGCAAATGCGATCCGCGACTTCATTTGGTCATGGCGGTCGACATCTTGATCCGCCTACTCGATGCTCCGCCGCGCGCACGAACCATTCTGAACCATGCCTGCTACGACCTTTATCGAAGTTTCGGCATCTGGGAGGGACGAACGAACGCGTGGCCGTGTCTGTTTGATCTTTACGAGTGGGTTCGTACGAGCCAAGGGCTAAACGTTCCGGCCCGCGATGCGATTCTGGATCGGCTAGCCTCGCTCTTGATGGCGCTTACACCACATTGTGCCGCCTATCGACTCGCGTGGAATCCAATCGACCTGGCACGCTATTCGATCGTGTTCGAAATGCGCGGCGCTTCCGAGTTGGTGAAGCAAATCCTGATCGAACCCATGTTGTACTCTCTATTTCTGAACGAGGTGGAGCGGGGAGTGGTTAACCATCCCATGGACTTGTTCGTGGCCTTCGAAGATGGCCAACGTTTTTTTGATACAGCCCAGCATATGATCAGCGGCGAGATCACTCCGATGGACGAGTTGGCGGGTGTGATACGTGGCAGCGCTAAAGGTCTGGGAGTTGTGGTCCAGACAATTCAGGGACTTTCCAGGAGGTTGATCCCCAACCTGGCAACAAAGATCATCGGCCGTCTTGGCAGCCACGAGGACTTCAATTCTCTCGGCGCGGACCTCGCGCTGAACCCCAAACAACTGGAATGGGTGCGCCTCCATCTGAAACCCGGCATGTTCGTAGGCCAGGCGTCGGAGGGCGATTGGCGCGAACCATTTCCTTTCAATGTTCCGCTGCTCAACATCCCCACAGTCGTAGATGACCGGGAGGCTGCTGTTAGCGTCGCCGAACTCGATGCGCTACAAACGGTGCCGGCCGACGAATTCGCGAAATGGGAACCCCATCCAACAATCGATGTTTCTCCTTCCACGACCCAGTTGTCCGAAGTCGAAATACGCTTTCTGAAAGTCGTGATCGAGAATCCGGGTAGCCCTTCGAAATTCTATTGCCGGCTTGCCAGCCTCAGCGGGAGACGCGCGGTGGAAATTCGCAAGCGTTTGATCGCCGCAGGCTATCTCCGCGAACATAAAGTGGTGACGGGCGCCCGCGGACGCGCAGCCATTATACTGGAGCCTCTTGAGCCAGCATTCGAGGTAGCAGCCGGACACGGGAATGGAGGTGCCCAATGATCGGGGGTTACGTACACGAGCGAATCATGCTTGATCCGTTGGAAGCGGGTTTTCGCAAGAATGGGGGCACCGTCCACCGTGAATACCCTGTCACCCTGGGACGAAGCCCGCTCACTGCAGACCTCCTCATTGAGAGTGGACCTTACCGAATTGTTTGCGAAGCGGAGCGATCCCTGCGACGGACGCACCGGGACCTGCTCAAAGCGATACAATTGGACGCTGATCTACTACTCATCGTCGTTCCTGACTGGCAATTGGCGCGAGCCGTGAAACGACGCTTGGCGGGTCGGCATCGCCAACTACCAAGTTCTAAGCCTATGATTATGGTTCTACCCTTAGGGGTTGTCTTGCAGAGATTTCGGAAGCAAAAGGATTTTGTGATCGAGGCCCTTGTCACCCGACAAGAATCCCGAAAATCCCCCGTAAATCGGCCACGAGAACAGCATGGTAATTCATCTGTGCCACAGAAATTGGACGAGAAATCATCATGAGAGTCCAGACTAATGCCAAGTTAGCTTTGATCATTCCCGTCGAACAAGAGGCACGCGCCCGCGGGAAATGTACGCACCGCGAGTACCGAGTGGCCACGCCCCGACTTGAGGGCATTGTGGATTTGGTGGTAACCGATGGATTGGAGAAGATCGCGTACGGAGCGCTAACGTCCCTTGATCTTGTGCACTGGAATCTCATGATGGCCAGGGCGCTGAACGCCAAGGAACTGCGGCTCATTTTTCCGAACCGTCGCTTGGCGCATGATGCACAGCAGCGCGTCGAGGAATTGAGGGCATCTGGGAAAGCGGGAAGTCTGTCGGTGTTGTGTCTTACCGTCGAGGCCGCCGTGGAGCTACTCAAGAACTCAAACGGAACGAATGTCGAGTCGCGTTTCCCATCATCATTAACAGGTCAAATGCCACCCCAAACGCCCAATAGCAGAACCATCGCTACAAGGAGGGATTCCCCGTGCAAATCCGCTGGAACAACATCATCGCGTTGATTCTCTTAGTGCTCGCCCTCATCCTGCTTGTGAAGTTGCTGCCTGCAATGGTGGTGTTCCTGGCGAGCATGAAGGACATCGGCCCCGGCCATACCACGGACGAGAAAACCATTGGCCTGATTGCCCTCGGTCTAGTGGGAGTGCTTCTGGTGGCGGTCGTGAGAATCCTAACCAGCAACAACTCAAAATAATCCCTACGCCATGACCATCGACGCACAGCAGATTTCAGAGATGCCGCGAACGGTGAGCAGTAACCGGTTGATTGATTTGTCCGAACTGGCAGCACTGCTCGCGGTGAGCGAACGCTCAGTTCGGCGTCTGGTGGCTTGCGGCGAGTTGGCGCCACCCGTCAAGGTTGGCCGGTGTGCGCGCTGGTTCGAGGCGGACGTACAAACGTACCTTGACAAGATCCGGCGGCAGCGCGAAAATGTGTCTGGTCGGTACTTCAAGCGGGAGGGTTTGGCATGAAATTCATGTTGACCCAACCAACATGGTCCCACGTGGGAGATTTCAAGATCACCGAGCCGACCAAACGCCATAGGAGCGGATCATGATCAACACAATCTACAAGCGTGGACGGGTTTATTGGTTGAAGTACCGGCTACAAGGCGAGTCTGGCAAACCTCAATATATTTCACTTCAGACGGCCGAGAAGCAGGTAGCAGAGAAACGCCGTGCGGACACAATCGCTGAGTTGGAACGGGAACGGGCGGGGATCATCGCGCCAAGACCAATGCGTGAGGCGGCGCAGCGTGCCCTTCCTGACTTGGTGGGCGAATTCGTGCGAGACCTACGTGTGCGCGGAAGAGCGCCGAAGTACGCGGACAATCTGGAGACGCGGCTTGGAAAGCTGGCGGCTGAGTGCGGCTGGAAGCTGCTACGGGATGTCACTCCGGACTCGTTTGTGGCCTGGCGCTCGCGGCAGAACATGGCGGCCAAGACGCTCAATGAGTATTTGAATGCAGCATCAGGACTGATGAACTGGTTGCAGGGCAACGGGCGCATCCCTGGCAATCCGCTTAAGGTCGTGGGTATGGTCGAAATGCGCGGTCGTCAGACGCGGCAACGCCGAGCACTCACGGAAGATGAGCTGCGGCGGCTATTGGCCGTGGCCGGGCCGCGTAAGGCAGTGTATCTGACGGCGGCCTTCACGGGGCTAAGACGTGGTGAGTTGGAGCAACTGGACTGGAGCGATATCCATGTTGACGACGTACCGGAGCCGTTCATCGAGGTGCGAGCATCAACAACCAAGAACCATAAGAAAGCTACGATCAAACTGCATGCCGACGTTGTCCCCGCCCTTCGCGAATTGAAAGCGTTGAAGGGCGGAAAGGAAGGTCGGGTTTTTCGTGTTCCAAAGATCGAAACGTTTCGGGAAGATCTGAAGCGCGCCAGTATTTCGTACACGGACGCGCAGGGTCGCGTTGCTGACTTCCACTCATTGAGAGTCACGTTGTGCACGAACCTGCACAAGGCGGGAGTGCCTGAGAGGGTGGCCATGGAGATCATGCGCCACAGCGACCGTCGCCTTACGGACAAGGTTTACACCGATGCCTCATCGCTCCACACCTGGTCGGCCATTGCGATGCTGCCGAGCGTGACTCAGGCACTGTCACCAGGAGTGTCACCAGTTTTAGTCGTTGCGGGACCTGCCAAGTCAGTTCCTGTCCCTGAGTCAGGCGATCTGCATGTGGATGAAACCCAAGCCGGCATTGACGAAAGTCACGCCATGTCACAAACTGTCACGAGCAGGCAAGCTAGGAAATGGCGCGCCCAGCAGGAGTTGAACCTGCAACCTTTGGTTCCGTAGACCAACGCTCTATCCAATTGAGCTATGGGCGCGCGGGAATCGCACAGAGTACTAAGCCAAATCCGGCGCGCTGGCAAGCAAATCAGATGACGGATGGGGATTTTGGAGTGCGGTGGCTAGCCGTAGCGGAGCGAAGACGCCATCAGCAGATGGCAAACACCGCCCTGCTGCGGCGAGGCTCGACTCGCCTCGGGAAACGGCACAGCACGCGCGTCAAGCCGCGCGAACGTCAGGGCTGCGTCGAGCCGCAGCACTCCATGGCAGAAGCGCGCCCTGCAATTCCTGAACCTCTGAACCTTGCTCGCCTTGCGCGCGCCTTTTCCCTTGCAATCGACTCCACGCGAAAATAGGCTCGCCATAGCATGAACACGGAATCCATTGCCAACCGAATCACCGCGAAACGCATCGTCCCCGTCGTCGTCATCGACGATGCCGACCACGCCCTCCCGCTGGCGGAAGCCCTGCTGGCCGGCGGACTCGACGCGATCGAGATCACGCTGCGGACACCGGCTGCCGAGAAAGCCATTGCCGCGATTGCAAAGAAGTTCCCCGACATGATCGTCGGCGCAGGCACGATCCTGGAAGAATCACAGATCCCCCGCGTCGTCGCCGCCGGTGGCCGGTTCGGCGTCGCGCCGGGATTGAACGAGTCGGTCGTCCGCAAAGCGCAGGCGAGCGGACTGCTGTTCATTCCGGGCGTGATGACGCCGTCGGAGGTCGAGCGCGCGCTGGCGTTGGGATGCAAACTCTTGAAATTCTTTCCAGCCGACGCCGCCGGCGGAGTGAAGATGTTGAAGGCGATTGCCGGGCCGTACGCGCACACGGGCGTGAAATTCATCCCGCTGGGCGGACTGAATGCGACGAACGTCAGCGAGTTTCTGGCAATGCCCGTGGTGGCGGCGGTCGGCGGTTCTTGGCTCGTCGATCGCAAGCTGATTGCCGAAAAGAGCTGGGCAACGATCACCAGGCTCACGACGGAAGCAGTGGCGATTTGTGGGGGATAGGGCCGTTAACAAGATCAATCCCCTGTAGCCGCACCCTTTATGGGTGCGTCCCCGGCCGTGCTCCCCGCAGGCGTAAAGCCTGCGGCTACAGTCTTGCAATTGGCTCTTTGCCCCAAAGAACCCCCTTGACAGGCTTGTCACTACCATGTAAATACACCGTAGGTACTGAGTATGGAGTTTGACTGGTCAGATCCGCCATTTAACCCCAAGGATGCGCCGACGATCCGGGAGATAGAGGAATCGTTTGAGGACCCGCATGGGATACGGATGATTCCAGATTCCGCTCGGTTTGCGGAGGAATCGCGTGCATTCTGTTTGGGGAAGACGCTGACGGGTCGGGGGATTTTCAGTGTGTATCGGGCCGACGGCAAACAGGTGCGGGTGATTGGTGCGCGTCAGATGACGGAGGAAGAAGATTATTTTTACGACCGCAAGGTCTCGGAGTGGAGCTCGTAAGAGGGCGAGGGCGGGATGCTGGATACGGGCGACAGCGATACAGGATGCAGGAGGCTGGATACAGGATGCTGGATGCGGGGTGCTGGATGCAGGAGGCAGGAGGCTGGATACGGGTGGCAGCGATACAGGATGCAGGAGGCTGGATACAGGATTTTACAGGCGGAAAACGGATGACAGCGATCGGAAAACAGAACGCGGAAAGGGATGCAGGCCGACGCTGTGAGTCGGCGAGGTTTCCTGTGTCCACTGGCGCGCAGCCTCGCAGAGGCAGCCTACAATACGCCGGCATTTGCGGTTCCAGGATGAACTTTGTGACACGACGGGAAGAAGTCCGGAATCCAGAATCCAGAATCCAGAATCCTTGGTGGGCAACATGGACCTTGTGATGCGGTGGGAGGAGGTGCCGGACTTCGCTTGCGATCACGACGAAGCGAAGTACTGGCTGGATCATCGGATCGATCCGAAGCTGATGGCGTTATCGGTGGCGGGCGCCGACCAGAGCGAATCGACGACGATTACGCTTCGGATCGATCCGCGGATGCTGTCGCGGATCAAGCGGCTGGCGCGGTCGCGGTATTTGAATTATCAGAGCATGATCAAGCAATGGCTGAGCGAGCGGATGGAAGCGGAACTGCGGGAAAGAGGGCCGAAATGAACGAACGCTCAACATCCAATCCTTCGACAGGCTCAGGACAGGCTATTCAACGGTCGGAGCGGAGCACCGGTAGATCGTGCTGTCCCCAGCGCGCCGTTGCGGGAGCGGGGGCCGAAATGAAGACGCTATCAGCCACTGTCGAACAACCTTCCAAGTTCAAGCTGACGGCTGACAGCCGGTTGCACCGCGCATCCAGCATCCAGAATCCAGAATCCAATTTTGCCTCATCCCGCATCCAGCATCCAGCATCCAGTATCCCAAAAGGCGTATCCAGAATCTCCCCCTGCCCGGCCTTCACCCTCCTCGAACTGCTGGCAGTAATCATCATCATTGCCATTCTGTCGGGCCTCATTCTCGGCTACTCCAAGTACGCGATGGTGACTGGCGCGAATTCACGGACGCAAGCCGAAATCGCGGCGATGGAAACAGCCCTCGAAAGTTATATGAACGACAATGGAACATACCCAACGGTCGCGGGCGGACGTGCGAGTCCATCGGGGTTCCCTCAGGCCACAGAGATCAACAACTCCGGTAGTTTATACACTGCATTAGCCGGCGGCTCCAAAGTCTACATGACCTTCAAGTCCGATAAACTCAAGAACAGCGGAACATTCACCTATATTGTTGACCCCTTCGGAAGTCCTTACAATTATTACCGGCCAGGTCCCAGCAGTACAGATACTGCAACAAATAATGTCACGTTCGACCTGTGGTCCTACGGTCCTGACGGCAAGAATGACACAGGCGATGACATCGTCAATTGGAGGCGTTAGATAAGAACATGAAAAAGAGAAATAGTCGCCCGAGTGGATTCACGTTGCTGGAACTGCTGACCGTGATCGCCATCATTGCGATCCTGGCCGGAATGATTTTTACGGGAATCAAGAATGCCCTCTTGAAAGCTGAGATCGCTAAAGCGCAACAGGGCGTAAGCAGTGTCGCGACAGCCCTTCGCCATTATTATACCGAGTACGGAAAATGGCCCATCGTGGATCCGTCAGCACAACCGCCTCCAAACACAGCCTATGAAGATTTCATCGTGGATAAGGCCATGGTAGCGCTTCTGACCGGCGACAATGTCGGCGATCCTTCTTCTGTCAATTTTCCTGCATCGCCCAAAGCCCACATCGACGATTTAAGCGGTTCTTATCCCCAGTCATCTACTGCGACCATCCAGGGTAATCCTCGCAAGATTCCGTTTTTGGAATTCAAGAAGACGGACATAGATCCAGATCCCGCTAAGGGTTATTTTTTAGATCCGTGGGGCAGACCCTATCACTTCCGGCTCGATGTCACCTACCAAAACCAGGTTGACTACCCCTTCGCGGCTGCGGGAAAGACGTTGCCGGGAGTGGGATTCTTGGTCTGGTCGGTCGGCCCGGACGGGCAGTACAATCGAAGTGATACCGTTGTGACTGTGGCGCCGCTGGTCGTACAACCGGTCGACGCCAAGAACAAAGACAACGTAGTAAGCTGGTGATGGCATGAACAGGTCACGGTCACAAGGCTTTACGCTGATCGAGATGGTTGCGGTGATGGTGATCATGGCCATCATACTCTCGATCGCTATCCCTGCCGTGACCAACCTCAGCAAAGCGAACGTGATGAGCGCCGGTGCCCGCGAGGTCGCAAATACTCTGAGTCTAGCCCGTCAATTCGCCATCACACACCGCACGTATGCTCGTGTAGTTTTTCCATATAGCGGTACGCTAAACAACCCCGACATGTGGTATCACACCTACGCGGTGATAAGGAATGCCGACCCTGCCAATGCTGGCGGATGGGTGTACGAAACAAAGTGGGAATACCTGCCCGTCGGAGTCGTCTTCCTCAACGGCAACGTGCTCGGGTCCTTGCATAACCTGCAACAACAAGCGAACATACCGTTCCCGAATAATATACCGGGCAATTTCGGGACGCTCGCCTACATCCAATTCGGCCCGACAGGCGCTGCTTTCAGCGCCGGCGCGCTCACAATCAACAGTGGATTTCTAACCAGCGGCGGATTTCCCCAACCGACGACTACGAACAATTACAGAAACATTTTTGTGGACAACATCGTCGGACACGTGCAAGTCACCTCCCCATGAACACACGAATCTCAAACCCGTTCTGGAAAACAACTGCCGCTTTCTCGATGATTGAAGTAGCGCTTGCCATCGGGGTCCTCGCGGTCGGCCTCCTCGCGATCATGGGCCTGTTTCCGCAGGGATTGAAGGCGGGCCGCGAAGCCGCCGACAACACGATTGCCGCTAGCATCGTACAGGATTTACTCAGCCAGATCAGAAACGGTAGTTTCAGTAACACAAACACACTGTCGATCTGCACCGACCCACCCAATTGCGGAAAAACGGTTTCCATTCCCCTAGCCGGTCCTTTCCCGGGCGTAGGCCCACTCACAGCCACACTCACCTTTGACCAAGATGGTTACATTACCAACACAGCCACCGCCAGCGTTCCAAACACGGCCTACTACCGTGTGCTTCTCACCTGGCAGCCGCAGCCTTCCGTCAACCCTAACCTGTTACTTGTCAAGGCAACAATCTCCTGGCCTGCACAAACCGCGGCGATTCCGCCGAACGCTAGCACCTTCATTACTGAAGTTGCGTGGTACAGCAAATAAGCCATGAAACATCTACGTAAATTTACGAGGACCGGTTACTACGGCTTCACGCTGCTTGAATTACTGGCCTCCATGACAATTCTTGCGCTCATCGCCACCATTCTCTTCTCGGTATTCAACCAAGCAACCAAAGTCTGGCTCCAAGGAGAAAACCGGGTCGAGACGTTCACACAAGCCCGCGCTGCGCTGGATTTCATGTCCCGGGAACTCTCTCAGGCCATTGTCACTAATACCATTCCCTTTGTTGCGGACGCCAACGATTTGGCCTTTGTCACGACCGCCGGCGACGCAAACAGGGACGGGATGGATCTGATGGAGGTCGTTTATCGCCTAAGTATTCAGAGCGTCCAAGGCGGAAAAGAGCGCTTGCAACTCGGCCCTCCAGTCATCCCTGGCATTTTTGTGGATCCGCCTAACCAGGGACTGTACAAGTTGGTCCGACGAATTTGTCCATATTCTCCATTAAGTGGGAACTACTGGGATTATGGCATTCAAAACACGACGGTTGCGCCATGGGACTTCTACAACCCGGCTAATGCGTCAAGATGGATGGAAACCAGTTGGAGGGATGGCACTGCCGTTCTTGCGACAAACGTCTTATCAGTTTCATTCCGATTTCAAAGCGTCAACAACTATCTGGCACCGACCACATACTGGAATTCATCGATCTCCCCAGGCCAATATTGGAGCAGGGAACTTGGCGGAACTGGCGTCAACACCGGCACGCTCCAGATGCAAGACCGTGCGCCTGCCTTGGTGGTGATCGCTCTCCAAATGCTGGATGCTCGCGCAGCGGCGCGATACACTGCCTCGGTCGGGAACACCGCTGCCCAACAACAGATTATCAGAGAATCCGCACAGACGTTTTACACCTCTGTGTCGATTCCCAGAAGCCAGGAATGAAAAAGGCCAAGAACATCAGCTATCAGCTCCGTACACGACACGCGAGCAGGCCATCAGCTTTCAGCTCCGTACACGGCACGCGAGCAGGCCGTCAGCCTGAAGGTATTCGGTTATCAGCCATACGCTCTCTCCGCTCTTGGTTCCTCCCATGTCCTTCCCAAGAGCACGGTATCGCGTTGGTGTTAACACTGGGCATTTTGGCCCTGGTGACGCTGCTGCTTGTGGCTTTCGTCACGAGCATGCGCGTCGAGAACATGGCCTCCAAGAATTTCAATGACCTGATCAAAGCACGTCAACTTGCGCAAGGAGCCGTCGATCAGGCCGTCGCCACGATCCGACAGGCAACGGTGCGGACGCATACGGCTGGCCCGCCGGCGAGTTTCTCGACGTACGTGACGTTTCCTGGCTTGATCTACACTTATGTCAAACCAGCCATTGGCATCCCCACTGTGACCGCTACGCCCCTATATACTTGGAACGCCTCCGACCCGACGATCCTAGCGACCGGGTTTGACTTGAATGATGCTTCCCATAGCGTTTGGATTACAGGAAACGGCGGTGAATTGGGTAGCCCGCAGATTAACGTGGGATGGATTTACGTCGGGGACCAAGGCCACACGGCTCCAGGTTCGATAACTTATCCAATATCGATATCAAACCCGGGCGAACACATCATCGGCCGGTTCGCCTATTGGGTCGATGACGATGCCTCCAAGATCAATGTCAACACGGCCGATAATGCATATGCTGGAATGGGAGATCTCTACGGCGAGAGTGTCCCAAGGTTTGTGGATCTGGCAAAGTTACTGCCGGCGATTTTTACCCTGCCAACACCGCCGCCGTTCGGGTATGGCACTGATCTTGCCAGTGGCGGTCTATACTCCCGAGCAATTTATCCGTATACAACCATCGCAGAGACCATGCGGGCCAATGTCGCTCTGCAGCACAACTATTTGACCACAAATCAGTTCTCCATGACCACCTGTTCGAGCGACGCCGGAGACCTTGATTCGTTCGGCCAGCCACGGCTGATTCTTAGCGGTCTGACAACGCTTAACGATATCGACACATTAACCGGGCTTGGGGCTTACGCGCGAATGTCGGACGCGGGACTGCCAGGACTTTTCTCTACCAACTCCTCCGTCGGTACCTTTGCCACAAAATACAATACGGGCGCAACTCCGAACGGACTCAAGCAACTCATCGCCAATATTATCGCGTACCAGATTAATCCTACCGTCACTAACCCGCCCGATGGCGGTCCGGCCGGCTTGCAACCCACGTATCTCGGTTTGGCAAAAACACCTTACATCAACGAGGTGCAACTCAAGTACGCCGTGACCATAGATGCGTCCGGTAATACCAATGTGACCCGCACCGTGTCGGTGGAACTGTTTTACATGTACGACGGATCCTATCCAGCCACCGCGGATTCTGTAACGATCTCCGGCTTGGACCGCACCGCGCTTGGATTCGCGCCAACGGTCACCTTTCCCGCAGTTTCCGGCCCGTTCACCGTTGGGTCTTTTCCAGTTGTAACGGCTCCTCAGGAGACGCATCGGCTGACTGTATCCATCCCTGTGCGTAGCACACTGGTAAGAGTCAATTACTTGCACGATTACGGAGCAGCTTTAGGTGGCCTCCATCGATTGGATTATGCGCAGATGAATCTTCCAGCGACAACCCTGAACCCCAACGTCTCCCCCTTCCCGCCCACATTCTATCAGGGCTCGGAAGCCCAGGACCCGGCAGCGAATGAGTCGGACACCGATTGGACACCTTATCCCAATGCCAATTACCAGGGGACGCTGAACGGTATGAACACCAGCACCTATCCGGCGGGTCATGACGTATCCAAAGCGTTCATGCGCGCCCTACCAATGCAGACTATTGGCGAACTTGGCTACATCCACACGGCGACTCCCTGGCAGTATGTAACGCTTCAACCCGGCGGTGGAGCGGCGGCAGGACAGATTCCCGATTGGGCCATGCTGGATATGTTCACGGTCGGCTCCGTCATCCCCAATGTCACTGTCACAACCGGCCGTATAAATATCAACAGCATCATCAACAATCCGGTGTTGGTGCCGCCGGCTAACAGAATGGTCCCTTTGAAGGCGTTGTTCAGTTCTCTCACCGCTGCTGGATTGCCAAGCACGGTGCCGGCTGACGTCTACAATGACGTTCGCCCGCTACCTGACCCCTACGGCATGAGCCGTGGGGGTGTGAATGGTATCTATGACACGGTTGGGGAGGTCTGCGAGATCCAATCCCTGATTGGCTCATCGAGCACTCAAAAGGACAAGGAAGCTACTATCCGTCGCATCGCCAACCTGATCACCGTTCGCTCCAATACCTTCACGATCTGGGCCGTTGCGCAAAGCATCAAACAGCCGACGGGCTCGACGTTCGGAACGTTCACGCCGAGTAAGGACCTGATCACCGGCGAAGTGAAAGTGCAGGCGATCGTCGAGCGGTACGAGGACAATTCTACGTTCCCGGCAACAGTCAAGTTTCGCACGAAGTATCTGCGCTACTTCTATCAGTAGGGGGCGGCGGGTTGGGGATGGCGGATGGGGGTCAGGGATGGGGATGGGGAACGACCAAACGTTCAACATTCAACGTTCAACTTTCAACTCCATACACGACAAGAAACGGCTGCAAACCAACGACTGGCCGCCGTCATCGAAACGCTTCCACGGGAATTCCACTCCCTTCAATGATGCTCTTGAGTGTGCCGATAGGAATCGATTTCTTCCCGTGCATTGCGACAATCACCTGTCGGCCATCCACGTGACGCCATTTCTGATGGCTTCCTCGTTGTCCCACACAAGTGAATCCGTGACGCCTCAGTACCTGGATCACCTCGGATGCCGAGCAGACTGGGAAGCGTTGCCCCATTACACGGTCAACTCGACAAGCTTGGCATTCGATGATTTGGGCTGGCCAACAGGCTCGAACCAGAGGGCAATTGCTTCTTTGATGTTCTCCAAAGCCTCGGCCTCGGTGTCACCCGCCGAAGCACATCCCGGCAAACCTTGCACAACTGCCGAGTAACGTTCGGTGATCTCGTCCTTCTCAATGATCACAGGGATATTCATATTAGTGAACTTACAGCTTCCAGGTTCTCGAGGCAAGCGCCGGAGCGAAAGCTGTCAGCTCGGGCAGCGCCAATTCATGATTCATCGCAAGTGGTTGATACCCGAGCATTGTAGGGCGCGAATGCCCCTGCCCACGCCGTCTTGGGCAGGAGTTTCGCGCCGTGCCGGCTTAGCTCCCCCCGATACTGCGGACCGGTCACGGCGCGAAACCCCGACACGACACGGGACGTTCGCGCCCTACAACCACGCACTCAACCAATTAGCTCCGTTCGTGAATCGGCCCTGCAGCTCGGGGTGGGAGGCAGATCACGCCGGTAGGCAGATCTCCGCCGCAGAAGGCGGACTGGCGGAGGGTGGGGATCTGAGCCGCAAGAAGCCGGCAACTCATTTCGGAGCTTCGGTGTCCTGATTTCTGGCGGTGATCTCGAATCACCAGACGCCCATCACTAATCTTCTGGCTACCTTTTCTTCCGTTCTCACTTCTGTCTGCAAACTTGTGACCGAAATCACTGATTTTCAGGCTCCAATTGCTTCCGGAGAGGCAGTCGGGACTTCCGGAAAGACGGTCATGACTACCGGAGACGCAGTTGTTATCAAAGTTGACACGGTCATGTCTTCCGGAGAGGCAGTCACGTCTTCCGGAGACACAGTTGGGAGTTCCGGAGAGACAGTCATGACTACCGGAGACGCAGTCATGTCCAAAGTTGTCACGGTCATAACTACCGGAGACGCAGTTGTTATCAAAGTTGTCGCAGTCATTGGTAGTATCCGAAAGTTTGTGTTTGGGTCGGTTATGGTGTTTGCCGCTTTTGCTCCTGGGCGAGCCCAGGAGCAAAAAACCGTTCGCCATACATGATGGCAAATTGGTTCATCGCCGACTGCC
>Ga0182027_10000175_pt1 | contig 104816 bp, 121 predicted proteins | sample 712E1DmetaG_FD_121300 | JGI IMG/M metagenome (GOLD analysis project Ga0182027, IMG submission 121300) | Permafrost microbial communities from Stordalen Mire, Sweden - 712E1D metaG (Illumina Assembly) | ecosystem: Environmental > Terrestrial > Soil > Wetlands > Permafrost | place: Sweden...
CCCGGGGGATACCCCCCACTCATTTTTCGACAACAATTATCTTGCCGAGCGGCGCTCAAGCGGCGAACCAAATTGGGGACGGAACCGCAAAGGCGCGGGAGCCCCGCGCGGCAACCGCAATGCCTTCAAGACCGGCCGCAACACCGCGGAGATCAAGGCTCTGCGCGCCAGGGCGCGGGAGATCATCCTGCGGATCAAGCTGGCGATCGCTTATGCGAAGGCCGGCCCACTGCCACGTTTCGCCGGCCATGAAAGCAAGGGCCCGAGCTTCGAACTGTCATCTCCCCATGCCTGCGCTATAACATGCCCATCTGAGGCGCGGGAGACGGAAAATGTCCAGACGTTGGGTTCTTGCCTTTGCCGCGCTGATCGGCTCGCTGGGAGCGTCGGCGGCCGGCGGCGCGCCGCTCTATCCCAAGCAGGATTGCAACGCGGTTATCGCTTCGGCGAGCGCGTTCCACAAATGCACCGCGGACAATCTTGCCGCCGCCAACCGGGCGCTGAACGAGCTTTACGCGCAGCTGATGTCGCAGAAGGTCTTCTATGTCGGCAGCCGCGATCGCCTGCGCGATGTCGAGCGCGCCTGGATCGTCTACAAGGACAAGGAATGCGACTACGAATATGGCGCGCGGCCCCAAAGCGAGGATTACTGGCTCGCCCACGCCGACTGCGAGATCCGCGTGACCGAACAGCGCATCCGCGAACTGCAGGACCGTCCGTCCTGCCAGGGCGGCGACAGCGTTTGTACGCCGCACATGCGCTAGTCAAAGAATGCGTGCAATACGCCTAGGCGGACCGCTATAGTCCCGCACCGTGCCCGTCGATGCGAGTCGCGGGCTTATAGAACATCCGGGTACGGATAATGTCGAACGTGGCGGTGATCGGCGCCCAATGGGGCGACGAAGGCAAAGGCAAGATCGTCGACTGGCTGTCGGCGCGCGCCGACGTGGTGGTGCGCTTCCAGGGTGGGCACAATGCCGGCCACACGCTGGTGATCGACGGCGTCACCTACAAGTTGAGCCTGTTGCCGTCGGGCATCGTGCGCCCCGGCAAGCTGTCGGTGATCGGCAACGGCGTGGTGGTCGATCCCTGGGCGCTCGACGCCGAAATCGAAAAGCTGCGCGCCCTGGGCGTGACGGTGACGCCCGCGAACCTGATGGTGGCGGAGAACGCGGCGCTCATCCTGCCTTTGCACCGCGAGCTGGACGTGGCGCGCGAAAGCGGCACCGTGCAGGCGCTGGGCACCACCAAGCGCGGCATCGGTCCGGCCTATGAAGACAAAGTCGGGCGGCGCGCCATCCGCGCCGTCGATCTGAGGAACCTGAGCATCTTGCCCGCCAAGATCGCCAGGCTCCTGGCGCATCACAATGCGCTGAGGCGCGGCGCGGGCGTCGGCGAACTGAGCGTCGAGGCGGTGCTTGCGGAATTGACCGAGATCGCACCCAAAGTGCTTCCCTATATCGGACCGGTGTGGCGCAAGCTCGATCAGGCGTGGCGCGCCGGCAAGCGCATCCTGTTCGAGGGCGCGCAGGCGGTGCTGCTGGATGTGGACCACGGCACTTATCCCTTCGTCACTTCGTCCAACACCGTGGCGGGACAGGCGGCCGCCGGCTCGGGCATCGGCCCGCGCCAGATCGGCTATGTTCTCGGCATCGCCAAGGCCTACACCACGCGGGTCGGCGAAGGCCCCTTCCCCACCGAGCAGAAGAACGAGATCGGCGAGCGGCTGGGGGCGCGCGGCGCGGAATTTGGAACCGTCACCGGGCGCAAGCGGCGCTGCGGCTGGTTCGATTCGGTCCTGGTGCGCCAGACGGTCGTCACCGGCGGCATCGACGGCATCGCACTGACCAAGCTCGACGTGCTGGACGGTTTCGACGAAATCAAAGTTTGCATCGGCTACAAGCTCGGCGCCAAATCCGTGGACTATCTGCCCGCCGACTCGGTCGAGCAGGCCGCCCTCGAAGCAGTCTACGAGACCATGCCCGGCTGGAGCCAATCGACGCGCGGCGCGCGCTCTTGGGCCGAGCTGCCGGCCAACGCGATCAAATATGTCCGCCGCGTGGAGGAGTTGATCGGCGCTTCGGTGGCCCTGCTCTCCACCAGCCCCGAGCGCGAGGACACGATCTTGGTGCACGATCCCTTCCTCGGATAGGCCAGGGCTCGTGACAAATCGATTACGCGGGCCGAGGCGATTATCCGCATGCGGTCTGTGTGTATTGCTAAAAAATTGATCGTTGCCGCCTTAGCGAAGCGCCTGCTATCAGGGAGCCATGTACAATTGTTCAAAGTGTCCGGGATATTGTTGTTCCTATCACACCATCCCGGTGACGCGCCGCGACCTCAAACGACTAGCGGCGCATTTCGGAATCGCCTTCAACAAGGCCAAAGCCAAATTCGTCGTCAAGAACGACGAGAAAGAAAAAAAGCACGGCGAGTTCAAGATGCGCCGCAAGGCGGACGAGCATTTCGGCCGCATCTGCCGCTTCTTCGACACCGAGAAGCGCTGCTGCACCATTTATCAGGCGCGGCCGGCGATCTGCCGGTCCTATCCGACGGGGCGCTGCGGCTATTACGATTTCCTGTGCAACGAGCGCACTACGCAGGAAGATCCCGAACTGGTGGCGACGACCTGGAACAAATAACTACGGCTTGACCGCGTGGTTCAGCGGGCCGTGCCCCTTGCCGAATCCGGGCGCGCGCGCGATGGCGCCCTGCACATATTCGCGGGCGCGCGACACCGCCAGCGGCAGCGACAGGCCTTGCGCGAGCCCGCAGGCGATACCAGCGGCCAGCGTGCAGCCCGTGCCGTGGGTGTGGCGGGTCTTGAGGCGCGGATAGGCGAGAACGTCCTCGCCCATGTCCCACACCAGCAGATCGTCAATGGTAGACCGCGTCGAATGACCACCCTTGATCAACACGGCCTTCGCACCCATCTCACACAGGCGGGCTGCAGCACGCCGCATGTCGTCGAGACGCGTCCCCCGTACGCCGGTCAAGCGCTGCATCTCGGGGAGGTTGGGCGTGACCAGTGTGGCCAGCGGTAGCAGGAGTTTCTTGAGGCTCTCCGCCGCGCGCGAATCCAGCAAGGTCGCTCCGCTGGTCGAAATCATGACGGGATCGACGACGATGGGCAGCTTGCAGCCAGCGAGAGCCTCCGCCACCGCGCGGACGATCGGCGCGGAGAATAGCATCCCGATCACGATGGCGTCGGCGCCGATGTCGGACAAGACGGCCGCGATCTGCCCGCGCACGATGGCCGGCGGCACGGCATGGATCGCGCCTACGCCCTTGGTGTTCTGCACCGTCACGGCGGTGATCGCGGTCATGGCATACACGCCGAACGAAGCCGCGGTCTTGATGCCGGCCTGGATGCCCGCGCCGCCGCTCGAATCCGATCCCGCGATGATGAGAAGGCGCGCAGGGCGGATCATGCGCTCGTCACGCCGCCGCTTCCTCGATCGCCATGGCGATGTCGTGGACGATGGTCTGGATGAGCTGTTCGTCGTCGCCTTCCGCCATCACGCGAATGACCGGCTCGGTGCCCGATTTGCGCACCAGGATGCGCCCGGCGCCGTTGAGCCGCGCCTTGCCCGCTTCGATGCTCGACTGCACGCGCGCGTCTTCGAGCGGCGAGCCTTTGCGGAACCGCACATTCTGCAGCACCTGCGGCAGCGGTTCGAAGAGATGGGCGGCTTGGCTCGCCGGCTTCTTGTCCTGCGCGATCACGGCAAGCACCTGCAGCGCTGCGATCAGCCCGTCGCCGGTGGTACAGAAATCGGACAGGACGATGTGGCCGGACTGCTCGCCGCCGACATTGTAGCCGCCCTTTTTCATCTCCTCGATGACGTAGCGGTCGCCGACCTGGGCGCGCGCCAGCTTCAGATTCTGCGTCGCGAGGTAGCGGTCGAGGCCGGCATTCGACATCACCGTACCGACGACGCCGCCGCCTTTGAGCGCGCCCGACTTGCTCCAGGAGCGCGCGATCAAGGCCAGGATCTGGTCGCCGTCTATAATACGGCCGCATTCATCGGCCATCACTACGCGGTCGGCGTCGCCGTCGAGCGCGATGCCGAAATCGGCGCGCACTTCGACCACCTTGCGGCGCATGGCTTCGGGCGCCGTGGAACCGCACTCGAAATTCGTGTTCATGCCATTTGGTTCGACGCCAAGCGCAACGATGTCGGCGCCAAGCTCCCACAGCACGGCGGGCGCCACCTTGTAGGCGGCGCCATGCGCGCAATCGACCACGATGCGCAATCCGTCGAGCTTGAGATTGCGCGGGAACGTGTATTTGACGAATTCGATGTAGCGGGCCTGGGCATCGTCGACGCGCTTGGCGCGGCCGATCTTGGCCGCGGACACCGAGATTTCGTCGGAACTCCTGGCCATGGCGGCTTCGATCTTCTGTTCGCAGGCGTCAGAGAGCTTCTGCCCGTCGGGCCCGAACAGCTTGATGCCGTTGTCGGTGAAGGGATTGTGCGAGGCGGAAATCATCACGCCGAGATCGGCGCGCAGCGAGCGCGTCAGCATGGCGACGGCCGGCGTCGGCAGCGGTCCGAACAGAAACACGTCCATGCCGACCGAGGTGAAGCCGGCCACCAGCGCGGACTCGACCATGTAGCCCGAGAGCCGCGTGTCCTTGCCGATCACCACGCGATGGCGGTATTCGCCGCGGGTGAAAACGCGCCCCGCCGCCATGCCGACCTTCATCGCGATTTCGGGCGTCATCGGGAAGCTGTTGGCCAGCCCGCGAATGCCGTCCGTGCCAAAGAATTTCCGAGTCATGATCCTATTGCTTCCCGCTTCCCCTGATTGATCTTATCCCCCAATCATAACAAAAGGTTGAGGTAAATCGTATCACGCTGTGTTGCGCCCTGTTGCGGCCTTCCAGACCGCCAATGCATCGGCCAGGGCCGCCGGATCGTGGGTCCGGATATAGTCCGCCCCCTGATAAACCGCAAAAAACTCCGCCGCCAGCGTGGCGGCACCGGCTTCGGCGGGCGGCCGGCCCGTGATTTGCCTCAAGAAGGACTTGCGTGAGACCGAGATCAGGATGGGCAGGCCGAAGGCGCGCTTCAGTTCCGGCAGGCGGCGCAGGACCTCGAACGACGCCTCGGGCCGGCTGCTCAGGAAGAACCCCATGCCGGGATCGAGGATCAACCGGGCGCGTGCGACGCCGGCCCGCTCCAAGGCTGCGATGCGGTCCTCGAAGAAGCGCAGGATACGATCGAAGATTTTGTCCGCGGCGACCTCCACGCGCGTGGCGCGCCCGCGTTGCTGGACCGAATGCATGACGATCAGCTTGGCCCCGGCCTCCGCAAGGGCCGGATAAAGCGCGGGATCGGGAAAGCCGTGGATTTCGTTCAGGTAGTCGACGCGCTGTTCCATCGCCCAGCGCTGGACCTCGGGCGCGAAACTGTCGATGGAAACGGCGAGGCCCTCCTTCTTCAGCGCGTCCACGACCGGGGCGAGTCTGGCGATTTCCTCGGCCGGCGCGACCGGCTTGGCGTCGGGGTTGCTCGCAGCCGCACCGAGATCGAGCACCGAGGCGCCATCCTTGGCGAGTTTCATGGCATGGGCGAGCGCCGCCTCGGGCGCGAGATAGCGCCCGCCGTCGGAGAAAGAATCCTCCGTGATGTTGACGGTGCCGAACATCGAGGGCGTCACTGCGATCTCGGATTCGCGGCGGGCATTCTAAGCTTGGGCTGAGGAGTGCGCATCAAACCGCCTGGCGGAAGGCCAGGGGGCGGGTAAGGGCCGCCTCTCCATCCGACCCAGACCGGACGGCTCGCATCGCCCTGTTCATATTCGATCCAGACATCGGTTCCGAACGGAGGCAGCGCGCCGTTCTGCAAGTTCGTGCCGTAAGGAACGCATGGCATCGCCCACACCGGCGTCTGCCCCGAGACCGCGTAAACCTCGACCAGTAGCCGTCCGGCTTGCATCGGGTCTGTCGAATTCACGACCACACCGCGATAGAGGCCAAAATAGGAACCGGATTGGGCAGGCACCGCGGCCGCGGCAAGCAACACGGCGAAACCGCCGGCACGCAACATTGACCGCACGATAGGTCCCACGTCCGCCTCCGCGCAGAATTTTCGGTCAGTGCCCCGGTTGAGGCTCCGGAGCGATGATGCCGGGGCCGCGCGGACGGCCGGCCTGCGGCACGCTGGGGCCAGGGCCGCGCTGCGGCTCGGGTTGCGTCTCCTCGTAAGGCTTGCGCACTGGCTGGATGCCTTTGAGCAACCCAATAATCTCGTCGCCCGACAAGGTTTCAAACTCCAGAAGCCCCTGCGCCAGCTTCTCCAGATCGTCCTTGTGATCGTTCAAGATCTGATGGGCGCGGTTGTAGCTCTCGTCGATGATGCGGCGGATTTCGGTGTCGATGCGTTGGGAAGTCGCCTCGGATATGTTCTGCTGGCGCGAGATGCTGTGGCCGAGGAAGACTTCTTCCTGATTCTCGCCATAGGCGATCGGGCCAAGCTCGTCGGACATGCCAAAGCGCATCACCATGGCGCGCGCCATGCGCGTCGCCTGCTCGATGTCGCTGAGCGCTCCGGTGGTGACCTTGTCATGGCCGAACGTCATTTCCTCGGCGATGCGCCCGCCGAAGGCGACGCACAGATCGGCCAGCAGCTTCTCGCGCGTCACCGAAAGCTGATCGCGTTCGGGCAGGCGCATCACCATGCCGAGCGCGCGTCCGCGCGGGATGATCGTCGCCTTATGGATGGGATCGGAGCCCTTCACGTTCAGCGCCACGATCGCGTGGCCGCCCTCGTGATAGGCGGTGAGCTTCTTTTCTTCCTCGGTCATGGCGAGCGAGCGCCGCTCGGCGCCCATCATCACCTTGTCCTTGGCGTCCTCCAGTTCGCTCATGGTGACGACGCGCTTGCCCCGGCGCGCGGCCAAGAGGGCGGCCTCGTTCACCAGATTGGCGAGATCGGCGCCGGAGAAGCCGGGCGTGCCCCGCGCGATGACGCGCGCGTCGATGTCGGTCGCCAGCGGCACCTTGCGCATGTGAACGCGCAGGATTTTCTCGCGGCCGGTGAGATCGGGATTGGGGACCACGATCTGGCGGTCGAAACGGCCCGGGCGCAGCAGCGCCGGATCGAGAACGTCCGGCCGGTTGGTGGCCGCGATCAGGATGACGCCCTCGTTGGCCTCAAAGCCATCCATCTCGACCAGCAATTGGTTGAGGGTCTGCTCGCGCTCGTCGTTGCCGCCGCCCAACCCGGCGCCGCGATGGCGGCCGACCGCGTCGATCTCGTCCACGAAGACGATGCACGGCGCGTTCTTCTTGGCCTGCTCGAACATATCGCGCACGCGGCTGGCGCCGACGCCCACGAACATCTCGACGAAATCGGAACCCGAGATGGTGAAGAAGGGAACATTAGCCTCGCCGGCGATGGCGCGCGCCAGCAAGGTCTTGCCGGTGCCCGGCGGTCCGACCAGCAGCACGCCTTTGGGGATGCGCCCGCCCAGGCGCTGGAATTTCTGCGGATCCTTGAGGAAATCGACGATCTCCTTGAGGTCGTCCTTGGCTTCGTCGACGCCGGCGACATCCTCGAAGGTCACGCGCCCGGTGCGCTCGGTGAGAAGCTTGGCGCGGCTCTTGCCGAAGCCCATCGCCTTGCCGCCGCCGGACTGCATCTGCCGGATGACGTAGATCCACACCCCGATGATCAGCAGCGGCGGCAGCCAGCTGATCAGGATGTTCATGATGCTGAAGGCGCCGTCGTCGTTGGGAGTGACGGAGATGTCCACATTGTGGGCCTTCAACGTCGACCAAAGCGACTGATCGCCGGTCGGCACGGTGGTCGAGAACGCCTGATCGTTCTTCAGCACCCCATGGACTTGGTCGCCTTGAACGGTGACCTTCTTGACGTCGCCCTGCAGGACTTCCTGATTGAACTGGGTATAGGTGACGACGGCGCTGTTCGCGTGCTGGGTCGAGCCCTGGAACAGATTGAACAACAGCACCAGAAGCAGGGCGACGGCGACCCAAATGGCCAAATTACGAAGATTGTTCAAAGGCATCCCTTCCGCGGAGTCCCAATGGCGACGATCCGAAGCGTCCCCTATAAATAGGTCATTTCGACGGCATTGCCAGATTTAGAAACGTTAAGGATTTTGCGCCGCAACGGCAATCATAATGCCTCAACGAGCTTAAAAACATCTTCGAGAGCGTTATTCGTTGTTTTTCATGATCTTGCGGCGCTTCTCCTCCCTGCGGACCAGCAACGTGGCTTTGCCATAAAGCGCGCGCGCGGCAGGCGCCGGTCCGATCCGGCAGCCGTGCAGGGTGCTTCCTGCGCCGAGCGCGCCCTGCCCGATCCGATCGAACAGCCTCTCCAGCCGCTCAAAGCGCGGGCGGTATTGGTTCTCCGAGACCGTCATCAGCACCGTCGCCAACGCCCTCAGCCCAAGTTCGCGCGGCGCTCCGGCCAAAGCCTTGGGGTCGAGCAGAGCTTCCCGTCCGTCAAACCGGCAGGCCCGCGCCAGCACGGCCCGGCTGACCGCGTCGAGCGCGGCGCGCGCTCTGGCCAGATGAGTTGCGGCGCCGGCGATGCGTTCCTTGCTGAAGCCCATGGCTTCCAGCGCCGGCCAGGCATCGCGAATCCTCACTCGGGCAAAGCGCGGATCGGCGTTCATAGGATCGTCGAGCCAGGCGTGGTTGCGTGCCCGAAGTGCATCGCGCAAAGCCTCGCGATCAAAGCCGAGCAACGGCCGCACCACCGCCAGCTCCGAGAACTCGCCTAACGGATAGCGCGCCACGGCCCGCATGGCCGCGAGTCCGTCGACCCCGCTGCCCCGCGCCAGCCTAAGCAGAAACGTCTCGGCCTGGTCGTCGCGTGTATGGCCGACATAGATCGCCTTCACGGCATTGGCCCGCGCCCATTCGCCCATCAGCCGGTAGCGCGCCTCGCGCGCGGCGGCTTCGATGTCCGAGCGCGGCTTTTTGCCTTTGCGCACCAGCAGCCGCGCCCGCAGCCCCGCCGCCTTGGCCCAGCGCATGACCTGCCGCGCCTCGCCCGCCGATTCCTCACGCAAGGCGTGATCGACGCAAAGCACCACGGGTGGCGGCAAGCGCAATTTCTTGGCCCAGTCGCGCAGGAAGAACATCAGCGCCAGCGAATCGCTGCCGCCCGACACCGCGACCGCGCCCGGCCACGGCGCGTCCGTCATCGCCTCGGCAAAGCGTGCCCGATCGGCCTCGCTACTTGCAGGAGGCCGCGCGCGTGCTGGCGGCTTGCGAGAGGACCGAGGCGGAGGCTTGCGAGTATTTGCTCTTGACCGCGCCAAGCGTCAGGCAACCTTCTTTTTTCTGGCCCAGCGCAAGAAGCGACTGGCCGAGCTTGAGCATGCTATCGGGACCGCGCGAACTTGTCGGGTATTTCTTGATCTCCTCGGCGAAAGATTGCGCGGCGCCGCCGTAATCCTTCTGGACATAAGCGATGTCGCCCACCCAATAGACTGCCTGCGAGGCAAGCGGGTCCTTGGGATTGGCGTCGGCAAAGCTGCGGAAGGCGGCGCGCGCCTCGTCGTATTGCGCCTTGGCGAGCAGGTTCATCGCCGCGTCGAATTGCGGACGCGTGTCGGGCGCGGCACCTTGCGGCAGCGTGCCGAGCGTGCCCCCGGAACCGAGCGTTGCGGGCGGCGCCGATCCGGCATTTGCACCCAAATCGCAGGGCAGTGACTCGCCGGATTGATCGGCCGTGTTGCCGGCGCCCAGCAGCTGGGCGGACAAGGAGCAGAGCTTGTGATCGTAGTCCTTTTGCTGGCTGTCGAGCTTGTCGCGCAATTCCTGCACGCGATGGCCAAGCTGCTCGTTCTGCCCGGTCAACTGCTGGAGCGATTGTTCGAGGTCGTGGATGCGCCGCGTCAGATCGGCGATCTGGGCGTCCTGATTATCTTCGCGCAGGCGGGCGGCCTTTTCGTCGTCGGTTTCGCCGAACAGCCCGGCGAGCTGAACCCCGCGGAATTGCGCCTGCCGCGGTGTATGGGACGCCGTCTCAGTCGCGCCGGCAGCGCCCGCGAACGCCGAAAACAGAACAACAGCCGCCGCTATGCTTGTCAGTCGTCCCGTCATGGTCTCCACCGCTCAGAAGCAACGATCATCATGCTACGGAATTGGTTCGCCGGAAATAAGGCCGGCAAGACGAAAAAGGGCGCCGCGGCCGGCGCCCTTTCCCAATAGTCCGTCTCGAAGGCTCAGGAATTCGCGCCGGAGGCGATCGTCGTCACGCCGCGGCGGTTCTGCGCCCAGCAGGATTCCGTCGATTCCGAGCAAATCGGACGTTCCTTGCCATAAGAGATGGTGTCGACGCGCGAGGCGGCGACGCCCAGGCTGACCAGATACTCCTTCACGGCATTGGCACGGCGGGCGCCCAGCGCCAGATTGTATTCGCGGGTGCCGCGTTCGTCGCAATTGCCCTCGATAGTGACTTTGACGGCCGGATATTTCGCGAGCCAGGTGGCTTGACGCTGGAGCGTCGCCTTGTCGGCGTCGAGAACAGCGTATTTGTCAAAATCGAAGTGGACCGTGTCGCCGACGTTGACGCGAAGATCCTCGGCGCTGCCCGGCACGATCGTCGATTGCGTCGCGGCGGGAGCTTCCGGAACCTGGGCCGGCTGCGCCGGCGGCGGCTTGGTCTCGCAACCCGCGAGTACGATAGCGAACGCGATGGCTGCCAGCTTCAGGCCGGCGGAGAAATTCTTCATGGCAATCCCTGCTCCTCTGCACACGCTGAGTTCCGGGTGCGGCGGAACCGCGTGTTACAATCTTTCCTCGCACCCCCCAACTCGTTTACTTGACCGCCCATTCTAAGGAGTTTGTGCCTATTGGATCAAGGGCGACCATGCCGGATCGGAGGCATCGCCAGGCGTTGCAACTCGGCGCTCGTTGCGGCCCGTTACGTCAACCGACCAAATCTGCGAGCCGCGGCCACCTTGGATTGTCCTGGTAAACATCAGCACGCGTCCGTTCGGCGCCCAAGTAGGACCTTCGTCCTCCCAGCCGGTCGAAAGCGGCCGTTCGCCGCTGCCGTCCGGCCGCATGACCCAGATGTGGAAGCCCTGTGCCTGCTTGGTGAAAGCGATCAGATCGCCGCGCGGGCTCCACACCGGCGTGCCGTTGCGGCCCTCGCCGAAGCTGATGCGATGCTGGTTGGAGCCGTCCGCGTTCATGACATAGATCTGCTGCGTTCCGCTGCGGTCGGATTCGAAGGTGATCTGCGTTCCGTCCGGCGAATAGGACGGCGAGGTGTCGATCCCCGGATCGAAGGTCAGCCGCTTGGCGCTGCGGGTGCGCAAATCCATCACATAGATGTCGGAATTGCCGCCCTGCTCCAGGCTCATCACGACCTTGTTGCCGTCGGGCGAGAAGCGCGGAGAAAACGTCATGTTCGGGAAATCGCCGAGTTTTTCCTGGCGGCCGCCTTCCAGATCGAACAGATACACCGCCGGCTTGACGGCAATGTACGACATGTAGGCGATCATCTGCGCCGTCGGGTTGAAGCGTGGCGTCAGCACCAGGTAGCCGCCGGCGGTGAGAAAGTTGGGATTGGCCCCATCTTCGTCGATGATCGCCAGGCGTTTCTTGCGGGCGAGCGGCGGCCCCGATTCCGAAATGAAGACGACACGCGTATCAAAATAGCCCTTCTCGCCCGTGATGCGCTGATAGATGGCGTCCGAGATCATATGGGCGATCCGCCGCCAGTTGGCCGGCAAGGTGAAGTACTGCAGGCCCAGCATCTGGTTTTCGCCGTAGACGTCCCACAGGCGGAAATCGACCCGCAGCCTTCCGTCGGGCTGAATCGCCGCCAATCCCGTCACCAGGCCTTGCGCGGTGATGATGCGCCAGTTGGCGAAATTGGGCACCACATTGATGTTCGTCACTTTGTCGATATAGGACTTGGGATCGAGCGGTCTGAACAGTCCCGAACGATCCAGATCGGCCCGCACCACATTGGCGATGTTCTGGCCTGCCGCGACGTCGGCGGGCGAAGCCGGCACGAAATCCGGAATGGCGATCGGCAGGGGCTGGATGTTGCCCTGGTTGACGTCGACCTGCAGTGCCGCAAAGGCCGGCGAGAACGAAGCGAGAGACGACACGAGCGCAAAAGCCAATCCGAATTTCTTCATTCCTGTCTCCCGAAGCTACTGTCCCGCCATGTCGCGCGGATCAAAGATGAACGTGAAGGCGTGCCACTGATTATACCGGTCGGCGGGCAATTGGTACGGCGCACAGGCATAGATGGCCCGCCGCGCGGCGTCCGCAGCCGCGCGCATGTAAGAATTGCCGGACGCGGCCGCCGCTGAGTCTGCAGTCAATTGTGGCGGCTGTGCGACCGAGCCATCGCGATTGAGATAAACGTCATATGACACGATCAGGTCTTCCGCATTGGGCGCGCCGACCGGCGGACTCCAGCATTGCCGGATTTCATTGAACAGTAAGGTCGCGAGATCGGCGGTCATGGCGGTTTGCGCGCCGATGCCCTTGACGTTGCGCGAGCCGACTTTGGCGTTTTGAGACGGCGCGAGGCGCTTGTCGAGCATCGCCTGGATGTTGTTGATGTCGAATTTTTCCGGCTTGGGCGGTGGTTTCGGCGCCGGTTTCGCTTCGGGCGCCACCTCGACCTTCGGCGGCTGCAGGATCGACGGCATAGGCGGCAGGGTCGGCTGTTCGTTAAGCTGGGGAAGTTCCTGCTTCACCATCGGCGCGACATTGGTTTTGTCGGCGAGGGTGACGAGATCGACCGGCACGACGGGAGGCGCTTGGTCGATGATGTCTAGCTTGTGCACAAAGGTGAAGAACATCGCCGCGACGATGCCGGTGTGCAGCGCCAGCGAGCCCAACAGCCCGAAGCGCGGCGTCAGCCTCGCCGCTGTCGCGCTACTTCTCATCGGGCTTGGGATGGACGACATCGGTGACGAGCCCGATATGCGTGAAGCCCGCCGCGCTCAACATCCCCATCACTTCCATCACGCGGCCGTAATCGACCGCCTTGTCGCCGCGCACGAAGATGCGCTGGTCGTAGCCGTTGGCGGCGATGGCCGCCAGTTTGGGCACCAGTTCGTCCTCGGCGATCGGCGTATTCTGCAGATAGATCTGGCCGCCGCGCTTGATCGTCACCGACAAGGGTTCGCGGTCCTGGCTTAGCGCCTGGGCCCGGGTCTTGGGCAGGTCCACCGGCACGCCGACGGTCAACAAGGGCGCCGTCACCATAAAGACGATGAGCAGCACCAGCATGACGTCGACGAACGGCGTAACGTTGATCTCCGCCAGCGGGCGGCGGCGCCTGGAGCGCCTGCCCTTCCCGACGCTGCCGAGGCTCGCAGCCATCTCAACGCGCCTTTTCGTCGAGCTGGCGCGACAGGATCGCCGACAATTCGTCGGCGAAGGCGTCGAGCCGGTTGCTGTAGCGGCCGATCTCGTTGACGTAGCGGTTGTAGAAGATCGCCGCCGGGATCGCCGCCAGAAGGCCCATCGCGGTCGCGAACAAGGCTTCGGCGATACCGGGTGCGACGACCGCGAGAGTCGTGTCGTGACGCGCGGCGATGGCGGCGAAGGAATTCATGATCCCCCACACCGTTCCGAACAGACCGACGAACGGCGCGGTGGAGGCAACGGTGGCGAGGAAGCCGAGCTGGCCTTCGATGGCGTCGCTCTCGCGGCTGATGGTCACGCTCATCGCCTTCTCGACGCGGTCCTTGACGCCGGCAACGGCCGCCTCGCGCGGCGCCCCGTGCTCGAAGGCGCGGCGCCATTCGCGCACCCCCGAGACGAACACGGCCGCAAGAGGATGGTCGCTGTGCGCGGCGATCTGCGTGAAGAGTTGGTCGATCGACTGGCCCGACCAGAATATCTTCTCGAACTTGGCGGCGCGGCGATTCAGGCTCGAGAGCGCGAGCCCTTTGTTGATGATGATCGCCCAAGACCACAGGCTGGCCAGCAGAAGCAGAACCATGGCAGCTTTCACGACCGGATCGGAGTGCATGAATACTGCAACGATCGAGAAGCCGCCGACCGAGGCGTGGAACTCGCCATCGTTCTGGATCGTGTCGACGTTGGTGACCGGCGCCGCCAGCGGCGCGCTTTCGGCCGGCGGGCCCGTGGGCGCCGCACTCGGCCCGCCTTGGGCGAGAGCCTGCCCGGCCAGCGCCACGACAAAGACCAACGCCGTGGCAAACGCGGCGAAACGCAATTTTCTGCTCATCTACGCGACCTCATCCCCGGCCCAGCGGGCCTGATTATGCCGAGTGGCGGACAAAATGCTCATGGAAAGTTGGCCACAGTAGGGCAAACGATCATTAAGCCTATGTTTCTTAAAGGAAAGGCAGAAGTTTGTCGCGGACATCCTGCGGGATGCGCCGCGGCTTTCCAGTTAACGTCACGATGCAGGCCTCGACATGGCCGCGCGTCAAGAGCGCCCCGGCGCAATAAATGCTCTGGTCAGCCGCCATCCGCACTCCCGTAAGGGTGGTGGCTTTGGTGTGAACCTCGATGAGATCGCCGACCCGCGCGGGACGGATATATTCGAGTTCCACCTTGCGCAGCGCCCAGGCCGTGGGCTCGGGATCGTCAAGACCCGCGACCTTGATGCCCAAGGCATAAAAATACTCCGAGCGGCCGCGTTCCATGAAACGCAAGTAATTCGCATGATAGACGACGCCCGAAAGATCGGTGTCCTCGTAATAGATGCGGATGGGCAGGATGTGGACCTTGCCCTCGAACCGGCCGGGATTCGGCAGGTCAGTCATCGCCGCTCTCGTCCGCGAAGAGCGCGATCTGCGCCGGATCGCGCGGCGGGGAGGGCAGTCCCAGATGGGCGAAGGCGTTGGCGGTCAGGATGCGTCCGCGCGGGGAGCGCTGCACGAAGCCCTGCTGCAACAAAAACGGCTCGACGATCTCCTCGATCGCATCGCGGGCCTCGCCGAGGGCCGCAGCGATGGTTTCGATGCCCACCGGCCCGCCGGCGAAACTCTCGGCGATCAGGCGAAGATAGCGCCGGTCGAAGGCGTCGAGCCCGCGCCCGTCGACTTCCAGGCGGGTGAGCGCGGCATCGGCGATCTTGGCGTCGACGCGGGCGTGGCCGGCGACGGAGGCAAAATCGCGCACGCGCTTGAGCAGCCGTCCGGCGATGCGCGGCGTGCCCCGCGCGCGCCCGGCAATCTCGCGCGCGCCATCCTGAGTCAGATCGAGGGCGAGCACGCGCGCGCCGCGCTCGACGATCGAGAGCAATTCCTCCGCCGAATAGAAATTGAGCCGCACCGGAATGCCGAAACGGTCGCGCAACGGCGTGGTGATGAGGCCCGAGCGCGTGGTGGCGCCGATCAGCGTGAACGGGGCGAGCGTGATCTTCACCGAGCGCGCCGACGGCCCTTCGCCGATCACCAAATCAAGTTCGTAATCCTCCATCGCCGGATAGAGGATTTCCTCGACCGCCGGATTGAGACGATGGATTTCGTCGATGAACAGCACGTCGCGCGGTTCGAGATTGGTCAGGATGGCGGCCAGGTCGCCGGCCCGCGCCAGCACCGGGCCGGAGGTCGAGCGGAAATTCACCCCCAGCTCGCGTGCCACGATCTGCGCCAGCGTGGTCTTGCCGAGCCCCGGCGGGCCGGAGAACAGCACATGGTCGAGCGCCTCCGACCGCGCCTTGGCCGCCGCAATGAAGACCGAGAGATTCTCGCAAGCCTGTTGCTGGCCGACGAATTCGGCAAGCACCTTGGGCCGCAGCGAGGCCTCCAGCGTGTCGTCTTCGCCGCGTTCGGGGCTGGCGAGACGGTCAGATTTAGGGGACATTTTCGACGCAGCCATAGTCCAACCTACACCGCTACAGGCTTTATAGGTTTAATCCGGACGCGAAACGGTTTGTCTGCCATCGAGTGCATAACGCAGAGATAAAGACGGCAAGTCCGTGACGCCTGTTCGATTCTTGCATCCTGATTCATGATGCTGCGAAACTCATGGCCCGGGCCGATTTTGAATGGAACCTCATAGCCGGGAAAACTACCCATACTGACCGTGATTTTGGCATGCCTTTTCTTGAAGACGTAATCCAGCCAATTGTCATAGCGCTCCGTATAGACCTGCGTGATTGTAGTATCAGCATTTCCACGATTGGACACGTTGAGTGCCACGTATGTTCTGTCAGTTCCGACCATCCAGCCGTATCCAATCATATTCGTAGCAACAAATCCGACGAGCCTTGGACCTGATCGCCACCATTGATAAAAATTCCAGCCAGCAACAATGGTCGATAAAGCAGCGCCATAACCTGCAAATAGAATGGTATTATCCATCTATCGTCCCATGCCCTTCAAACTCTCGCGGATCAGCGCGTCGAGCGGTGCGCCGTCACCGAGATCGCGCGCGGCGCGGGCGACCGCCTCGGCCGCCACGCCCTGAGAATAGCCGAGCTTAACGAGCGCCGCGACCGCATCACCTTCCGGCCCGCGCGGGGCAACCGCAAGCCCCGCCGCTTCGCCGCCGCGCAGCATCATCGACGGCGCCTTGTCTTTCAGCTCCGTGACGATACGCAGCGCCAGCTTCGGCCCAACGCCCTGGGCGCGGCCGAGCACCGCCTTGTCGCCCAGCGCCAGGGCGCGTTCCAGGTCGCGCGACGACAGCGCCGACAGGACGTTCAACGCCACCCGCGCGCCGACATTTTGCACCGTCTGGAGCAGACGGAACCACTCGCGCTCCTCGGCGGTGAAGAAGCCATAGAGCTTGATCGTCTCGTCGGTCAGCCGCGTCTCGATCATCAGCGAGGCATGCGCGCCCGCCGCCAGCTTGGACAGAGTGGAAGACGGGCAATGCACCAGATAGCCGACGCCGCCGACGTCGAGCAGGACATGATCTTCGCCCACCGAATCCACGATGCCGGTCAGCTTGCCGATCATGCGAGCGCCGCCAGGATGCGCGCCCGCGTGCCGGCCAAGTGCGCGTGGGCGATGGCGGCGGCGAGCGCGTCGGCCGCATCGGCGGATTCCACGCCGCAGGCGGGCAACAGCCGCTTCACCATCGCCAAGACCTGCTCCTTGCCGGCATGGCCGACGCCGACCACGCACTTCTTGATCTGATTGGGTGCGTATTCGGCGATGTCGAGCCCGGCCTGCGCCGCGGCCAGCAGCGCGACGGCGCGGGCATGGCCGAGTTTCAGCGCCGCCGACGGATCCTTGTGCACGAACGCCTGCTCCACGGCGATGGCGCCCGGCTCATGTTCGGCGATGATGCGCGCCACTTCGCTATGCAGCTTCATCAGGCGCAGGCCCAGCCCGTCAGACGCGCGCGTCGCGATCACGCCATGCGCCACATGCTTGAGCTTGGTGCCGTCGACCTCGATGACGCCCCAGCCCATGCGGCCGAGGCCCGGATCGAGGCCGAGAATGCGGACGGTGACCATGGCGTGCCCGACGAATCGTACTAGCCGACAGACTGACACAAACATAGGATGCGAGACATGAAAACGCGCAAACTCGGCGCCGGCGGACCGGCGGTCTCGGCCCTCGGGCTCGGCTGCATGGGGATGTCGGACTTCTACGGCCCGGCGGACAAAGCCGAGAGCATTGCTACCATCCATGCGGCGCTGGAAGCGGGAATCACGCTCCTCGACACCGGCGATTTCTACGGCATGGGCGACAACGAGATGCTGCTGGCCGAGGCGCTGAAGGGCAAGCGCGACAAGGTGGTGCTGAGCGTCAAGTTCGGCGCGCTGCGCATTCCGGGCGGCGGCTGGTCGGGCGTCGACCTGCGCCCCGAGGCGATCAAGAACTTCCTCGCCTATTCGCTGAAGCGGCTTGGCACGGACCATATCGACATCTATCGCCCGGCGCGGCTCGACCCCGACGTGCCCATCGAGGACGTGGCGGGCGCCGTCAAGGAGATGATCGAGGCGGGTTACGTGCGCCATCTGGGCCTCAGCGAGATGTCGGCGGAGACGGTGCTGCGCGCCCATCAAGTGACGCAGGTCAGCGACCTGCAGATCGAATATGCCGTCGTCACGCGGATGATCGAGGCAAACATCCTGCATAAGCTGCGCACCGCGGGCATCGCGGTCACGGCCTACGGCGTCCTGTCGCGCGGGCTGATCAGCGACGGCGCGCTCGCCGGCCAGTCGATGAGCGGCTATCGCACAGTGTTGCCGCGCTTCACCGGCGACAACCTGAAGCGCAACCTCGCGCTGGTCGAAGCACTGGCGAAGATCGCCAAGGCGCGCGGAATTTCCGTGGTGCAGCTGGCGATCGCCTGGGTGCTCGCGCGCGGCGAGGACATCGTGCCGCTGATCGGGGCGCGGACGCGGGCGCGGCTCAAGGAGGCGCTGGGCGCGCTCGATGTCGTTTTGAGCAAGGACGACCTCGCCGCCATCGATGCGGCCGCACCGCCCGGCGCGATCCAGGGCGAGCGCTACATGGCGGCGCAGATGGCGATGCTGGACAGCGAACGCTGACCCTCACCCTTCGACAGGCTCAGAGTGAGGGTGTTCTGCGGTTCCCTCATGCTGAGCTTGTCGAAGCATGAGGCAGACGATCACTCCTCTAACTTCGCCATCAAGGCATCCGACAGTTCGTAATTGCCGGTGACGCGCTGCACGTCGTCGAGGTCGTCGAGCGTTTCGATCAGCTTGACCAGGGTTTCGCCGACATTGTCGGGAACCAGCACCGTGTTCTGCGGGCGGAATAAGATGCCCGATTCCGACGGCGCGCCGAGCTTGGCCTCCAGCGCGTCGCGCACCGTGGCGAAATCTTCGGGGGTGGCGAGGAATTCGTGGCCGTCCTCGTCGGAGACGCATTCCTCCGCACCGACCTCGAGCGCGGCTTCGAGCATCGCGTCCTCGCTGCCCTTGTCGGGCGGATAGGAAACGACGCCGACCCGATCGAACATGAAGGCGACCGAGCCGGTCTCGCCCAGCGCCCCGCCGAATTTGGAGAAGGCGGCGCGCACGTCGGCGACGGTGCGCGTGCGGTTGTCGGTCAAACATTCCACGATCAGCGCCACGCCGCCCGGGCCATAACCCTCATAGCGGATCTCGTCGTAATTCTCCGCCTCGCCGCCCTGACCCTTCTTGATGGCGCGCTCGATATTGTCCTTGGGCATGGACTGCGCCTTGGCCGCGTTGACCGCCGCGCGCAGGCGCGCGTTGTGGTCGGGGTCGGGCATGCCCATCTTGGACGCTACGATGATTTCGCGCGCGAGCTTCGAAAAGAGCTTGGAGCGCGCCACGTTGGACTTGCTCTTGCGGAACATGACGTTCTTGGCGTGGGAATGGCCGGCCATGGGGGACGCTTCTTCGTTTGCAGAGTTGGGGCGGTGAGATAGCCGGGCGGACCGGCGGGTGGCAAGAGCGCGGACCGCGGAAGCCCGTTGGGGACGCAAATCGAGGACGCTTGCGCCGGGCCCGGAATGGGTAATCTCTTTAAGCCATTGAACAACCTATGTTTTCCTTCGAAGGTTGTTTTCGACTTTCTTGTGGGGGTGGGGGTACCTCCCGCCCGCTTCCGCTTCGAGTTTCATACCTGGCCTTCGACAAAAGCTCCGCTGTGAAGCGAGGGGACACCTCTCGCTCGCACTTCTTCTCGTGCCCGCCGCGCCGGACGCGGCAGACCCGTCAGCCGCCATTATACGGCCGCTTGGCGCGCATTGGATAAGGAACGAGGCGCAGGTGCAATTAGCAACGCGGGCGAGCCTGGACGACGGGAAATGGACGTGGCGGACATGAGGTCGGAACCGACATCTTGGTGCGCATCGCGCTAATCCGACGCTGCCACCGTTTTTGTTTCTGTTTTCGTTTCTGTTTTCGTTTCCACTTTCGTTTCCAATTTCGTTTCTATTCTCGTTTCTTCTTTCGCTTCTTCCTTTTGCTCCCCGGACATACATGCGCCGCCCTGCCGTTTGGCAGCATACAACGCCTGGTCGGCGGCCTGCAGCAAATCATCCGGCTGGGTCATGGCGTCCCCGGTCTCGGCAAAACCGATGCTCATGGCGCCATCCCAGCACTCCACGCCGTCCGCGTTGCGGAAGATCTGCCGCGCGGCCATGATCTTCTTTGCCACCTCGGCTGCTCCGTCGCGCGATGTGCGTGGACAAATCACCAGAAACTCATCGCCGCCCAGGCGGCAGACGATGTCGCTGGCGCGCACGGCATGGCGCACCAGCATGGCCAAGGCCCGCAGCAGCGTGTCGCCCTCGGCATGGCCGAAGCGGTCGTTGACCTCCTTGAAGTGGTCGGCATCCAGCATCAGCACCGACAGCGGGTCGCGATAGCGCTTCGCCTCGATCCAGAGCTGATTCAGAGTCAAAACCGCAAAACGGCGGTTGGGCAGGCCAGTCAGGTCGTCCTTCGTGGACAGCAATTCTAACCGGCGGTTGGCGGACTCCAGATCGACGGTGCGCTGCTCGACCCGTTGCTCGAGCTCGCGGTTGAGCGTGCGCAATTCGCCATTGCGCTCCGAAATCGTATCAGACAGTCCGCCCAGCGCGGCCAGCAGAGGGCCGGTACTGGATTGCATGTAATATGTATCGCTCTCGAACGCTTCGGCCGGCGTCTGCCCGCTTTCCACCGCGCGCATTTGCCGGGCCATGCTCCGGTCGACACCGAGGACATGATAGGCCAGCCATTGCACGAGATACTTCGCCAGTTCGCGGGCCCGCTCGAGCGGTGGGGCGTTGCCGGTCTCGACCAAGGCTTGAACCTCGCGCAGACAGGATTGGTGCGCGGCGCGATGTCGCTTGATATGCCGCGGATCCAACCCAGATTTCTCCATCAGCGCTTCCTCTTCGCCGAAGTGGGCTCTGGTGTGTTCCAATACGGCATCACCGACGGCCGCTAACGCCTCCGGGTCCATCACCTCGGCGGCCGTGACTTGCTCGTCCAGATCGTTGATCAGACCCACTAGCCGCAAATGCTGCTCGTCGATCGACGGCAGATCGGTCTTAAATGAATCGTTCCACGTGAATAGGGAAGTCATCGCGTCGACTCCTCCAAAAGCATCGGAAGTCGGCACAGAGTCGATTTCTTGGTACGCGTCGCACTAAGTCTAATCTGACCCCACGCCTTCCATGTCTTCCGATTTTTTTATCTTTGCGGTCCCTATCACTTGCCCGAGATGTCTTATTGCCTCGCTAACGGCCAATGTAACCAAAGCCTTAATGACCGCGATCAATATCATTTAAAGTTGTCTCTTACCGCGAAATTCGACTGCTACGCCCATGGCTTGTCGCATGGACGGAAAGTCCCGGAGGCATCGCTCAAGAGCTGGGAAAACTCCGCACAAGGAAAATTCAGAAATCCGTCCATGTGCCGTCGCCCCTCGCCGGACAAGCCGAGGGCGACGTAGAGATCAGGTCAAAGATTCAGCCATCGTCCGCATCTGGATCTGGATGATGCGCGATGCCTTGGGCTGGGTGCAGGCGAACAGGATCGCCTCGGCGACGTCTGCCGCCTCCAACCAATTCGACTCCTCGATCATCTTGTCGTTGCGCCCGGTGCCGAGCGCGAACTCGGTCTTGACGCCGCCGGGATTGATGGTGCCGACCTTGATGCCGTGCGGCCGCAATTCCTTGTCGAGGCCCTGGGCGAATCCGACCTGGGCGAACTTGGTCGCGCAATAGGTGGCCTCGCCGGCGAAGCCGTAGACGCCCGCCATCGAGGAGACGAACAGGATCAGGCCCGATTTCTGCGCGATCATCCCCGGCACGACGTGGCGCGCGAACAGCCAGCTCGAGCGGACGTTGGAGTCCATCATCGTGTCGTATTCCGCGGCGCTGGTGTCGGCGAGATTCTTGTAGATGCCGACGCCGGCATTGGCGATCAGGATGTCGACCCGGCCGAAACTCTTCTCAGCCAGGGCCACGCACTGTTTCGCGGTCTCTTCCTCGCGCGCATCGCCGGTCACGAAGACGGCTTCGCCGCCGAGCTTCTTCGCTTGCGCGGCAAGCTGTTCAAGCCTGTCCTTGCGCCGCGCGGTCAGCACCAGCTTCGCCCCTTCGCGCGCCAGCGCCCTGGCCGTCGCCTGCCCGATGCCCGCGCTCGCGCCGGTGACGAGAGCAACCTTGTTTTGCAGCCGTGCCATGGTTTTCCGTTCCTTCTCATGCCGCCGGTTTCATGCGCGGGATATGCGGCAGAGGCTCGCCGGATGCAAGCGTGCCATGCTAGGCTGCCTCCGGAAAAAGCAAGGACTGACCATGCGAGCAGCACTTTGCGCCATGATCGGTGCGGTTTCTTTGTTCTTCGTTGCGGCCCCCGCGACGCTGGCGAGGGCGCCCGTCGTCCACCCGGCGCCGCAACTGGCGACGCTTTCGCCGCAGGCGAAGACCTGGCTCCGGCAGGAAGCCGCGCGCGAAGCCGCCGCCAATATCACTTCGGAAGGAACGGCATATAACGCGGTGCGGAACTCGGGCGTGAACTTCGGTGCCATGCCGATCGAAGACGCCGTCATGCTCGTCTTTACGCTCGTCGCTCAGGACGCCGACAACGATCTGCGGGACCAGATCGCGCAGATGCAGCAGGCAAATCAGCAAAAACAGGCGGCCCGCCGCGCCAGGCAGCAGATGCAGGCGTCGCAAGCCGCCGTGGTCGGCCAAGCCCGCCAGGAGTATGGGGCGATGCAATCGCCAGGGATGATCGCGCATTCCGTGACGCTGAACGATTATCTCGCCAGCCGGAACGTGTCCTTGGAGTCGTTGGGCGATCTGAGCGAGCAGCAGCAGCTCAAGCTGCAAACGCTCGCCGAACAGCGCGCCAAAGCGCTCGAGACAATCTCCAACATCATGAATCAGGAAGCGGACATGCGCAAAGGCATTATCGACAACATGAAGTGACGTGCCCGGCGTCACGCCAGCCGATAGCTGACGAAGGCGAACTCTCTGCCGTCGGGCGACCAGGAGGGGACGTTGATCGTGCCCTGCCCGCCGAACAGCTTGGCAATGGTCCGCGGCGCGCCGCCCGCCGCCGGCATCAGGCGCAGTTCCACATTCTTATTCGCCGGATGGTCGCCCACCGCCACATCCGTGCCGAACGAGACGAAGACGATCCATTTCCCGTCGGGCGAGGGATGGGCAAACCAGTCGCGGGTGTCGTCCTCGAAGGTGAGCTGCTCCTGCGCCGAGCCGTCGGCGCGCATCCGCCATAGCTTCATGTTGCCGCTGCGCATGGAGTTGAAATAGATGAATTGTCCGTCTGCGGAATAATCAGGGCCGTCATCGAGACCGGGCGCGTCGGTCAGCCGCCGCTCCGCTCCGCCCGTCGCGGGAACGGTATAGATGTTCAGACTTTTGCCCCCGCCGCGCGCCGCGACATAGGCGAGCGTCAAGCCGTCGGGCGACCAGCCGTGCCAGTAGGACGGCGCGTCCTCGGTGACGAGCCGCGCCGAGCGCCCGTCGATGTGCAGCACATGGATGCGCGACTTGCCGTCGGGGTCGGACTCGTCGCTGACCGCGATCAGGCTGCCGCCGGGCGAAAGTCCGTGATCGTTGTTGAGCTTGTGCAGCGGCCAGGTGTCGATGCGCTCCGGTTCGCCCCCGTCGCAGCCGATGCGATAAAGCCGGCCCTCGCTGTTGAACAGGAAGAATTTTCCGTCGCGCGACCAGTTGGGCGCCTCGAAGTGATAGGGCGCGCGAAATACGCTGCGGCGCGCACCGCTGGCGATGTCGAGGACTTCGAGTGTGCTTTCGATGGCCATGTCCGTTCCGGCCCAGCCTATCCCTGAGTCGGCGCCGGACAGAAGACCTCAGCGGACCCATGGTCTTCTCTCCCGATCCGCCCCGCCGCGGGAACGAAGGCAGGGCCAAGCAGAAACGGCCCAGGAACCGACAAAATGTCACTTTTTAAGGATTCCAACGGCTTGCGGTCGGGCCAGTGCGGCAAGGTGGATCATTGACTCCGCGCTCCACTTGCCCAATATATGAGATTGAGAATACTTCGCAACGTTCAGGCACCCTGTTTATGAGCCGCGAAAGCCAGATTACCGCCGTCAAACCCCGCTCGCCGCTCGGCGGCGCGCTGGCCGGATTCTGCGGCCGCATCGAAGCGATCCTGGTGGGCGACGACAAGTCCGGCCTGCCGCCCGATGAACTGGAACGGCGCCTGATCGAGCTTGGCTTCGTCGAAGGCGCGCGCGTCGAAATCCTGCACGAAGGCGCCTTCGGGCGCGACCCCATCGCCGTGCGCGTCGATCACGCCACCGTCGCGCTGCGCCGCCGCGAGGCGATGGCGATCCTCGTCACCTGATCGGACGTCCCATGACCATCACGGCCGACCCAGCGTGGCACTTCGCTCTGGTCGGAACGCCCAACAGCGGCAAGACCGCTCTGTTCAACGCGCTCACCGGCAAGCGCCAGAAAGTGGCGAACTATCCCGGCGTCACGGTCGAGCGCAAATCGGGCGCGCTGAAGACGCCATCGGGGCGCGTCATCACCTTGATCGATCTGCCGGGCACCTATTCGCTGCGCGCCCGCAGCCCCGACGAGGAAATCACCCGCGACGTGGTGCTCGGCCGACTCAAGAGCGAGACGGCGCCCGACCTCATCGTCTGCGTCGCCGACTCCACCAATCTGCGCCTGGCGCTGAGGCTGGTTCTGGAATTGAAGCGCGTCGGCCGCCCGCTGCTCTTGGTCCTCAACATGTTCGACATCGCAGCCAAGCGCGGCGTGAAGATCGACATTGCGCGCCTCGCGGCCGAACTCGGCGTGCCCGTCGTCACCTCCGTTGCCGTGCGCCGCGGCGGGACCGAGGAACTGCTGAGGCGGCTCGACGAACTGGCGCCGGGCTGCGCCAACGCGACGGTGGCGAGCACCTGGCAGGCGCCCGACAGCGCCGAATTGCGCGCCGCCCAGCGCCAAGCCGACGCCATCATCCGATCCACCATCCACATGCCAGCCCCCGATACGCTGACGGCCAAGCTCGACGCGGTGCTGCTGCATCCGGTGGCGGGGCTTGCGATCCTGTTCCTCATCCTGTTCGTGATGTTCCAGGCGGTGTTCAGCTGGGCGCAGCCGGCGATGAACCTGATCGCCGACGGCTTCGCGACGCTGGGCGCGTTCACCCACAGCACGCTTCCGGCCGGGCTGTTGCAAAGCTTCATCGAGAACGGCGTGATTTCCGGCGTCGGCTCGGTCGTGCAGTTCCTGCCGCAGATTTTGATCCTGTTCCTGTTCATCCTGCTCCTGGAAGACCTCGGCTACATGGCGCGCGCCGCCTTCCTGATGGACCGCATCATGGGCGGCGCGGGGCTGCACGGGCGCGCCTTCATCCCGCTGCTCTCGAGCTTTGCCTGCGCGATCCCCGGCATCATGTCGACGCGGGTGATCGACAACAAACGCGACCGGCTGACCACGATTCTGGTCGCGCCGCTGATGACCTGCTCGGCGCGCATCCCGGTCTATACCCTGATCATCGGTGCCTTCATTCCCGACAGACTGATCTGGGGCTGGGCGAGCCTGCAGGGCCTGGTGATGTTCGGGCTCTACACCGCGGGGATCGTGAGCGCGCTCGGCGTTTCCTTCATCGCCAAATTCGTCTTCTGGCGCGATGACCCCAGCCCGCCCTTCATGCTCGAGATGCCCGACTACAAGCTGCCGCGCCCCAAGAGCGTGCTGATCGGCTTGTTCACCCGCGCCAAGGCGTTTCTGACGCGCGCCGGCACCACGATTTTCGGGATGATGGTGGTGGTGTGGTTCCTGGCCTCGTTCCCGCGCCCGCCCGTGGGCGCCGCCGGCCCCGCGATCAACTACAGCCTGGCGGCGATGATCGGCCGCGCGATCCATCCGCTGCTCGCGCCGCTCGGTTTCAACTGGCAGATTTCGGTGGCGCTGATCCCCGGCATGGCGGCGCGCGAAGTGGCGGTCGCCGCGCTCGGCACGGTCTATTCGATCTCCGGCGGCGCGGAGGCGGCCCAGCAGATCGGCCATGTGCTGGCCGGCCAGTGGAGCATGGCCACCGCGCTCGCCTTCCTCGCCTGGTACATCTTCGCGCCGCAATGCGCCTCGACGCTCGCCGTGATCAAGCGCGAGACCGGCAGCTGGAAATGGATGGCCGTCACCTTCGGCTACATGATGGCGCTGGCCTATATCGCCGCCTTCGCCACCTATCACATCGCCGTGGCGCTGGGAGCCGGCTGACGCGCTTTTGCCCTCCAAATCAACGGCTTGCGGCACCCGTAGAATTGCCGCATTGAACGCATAGATAATCGGACGGACGCTGCGCACGGGGGCAGCCGATGCGGAAATTGTGGAAGTGGTTTCGCTGGGGGGCGTTCGTCTTCGCGCTCGGCGTCGACGCGTTTCTGTTTTACACCGCTGATCCATTCAGCGCGCGCAGCTTCGTGGCCACGGGGCTGGCCTCGCTCATCATGTTCCTTTTCTTCATCTGGCTCGCCAACCGCTTTCGCGGCGGGGCGCGCATTCGCGGCATATTGGAAGAGGGCGAAGTGAAGGTGCACGAGACCTGCGTGCATTGGGTGCGGCTGGCCGGCGACATCAAGAAGGACAAGACCGCCTATCGCTGGATCGGCATTCCGGTGCTGCTCGCGCTTGTTGCAACCCTCTACCTCGGGCTCTGGGTTCTTTGGCTGATCGCCGCCAAGCTCGGCCTGCACGCCCAGTGGTTCGAGATCGCGGGCTGGGCGTTCCGCCACCTGCCGCACAATTCGGCCGCCGCCGGACTCTACATTCCGCTGATCTTCGCCATCCCCTTCGCGCTCGCCCATGTCGCGGAGTGGAGCACGCACCGCTACGTCATCACGCCGCTGCGCATCATCATCCATTCCGGCATTTTCGACTACCACATGCACGGCATCCTGCTTTCGCGCGTGGTCGACGCCCAGCAGGACTACACCTTCTGGCAGCAAATCCTGAACTATGGCGACATCGTGTTCCGTGAGACCTCGGGCGAGGCCGAAACGCTGGAGTGCGTCTGGGGGCCGAAGAAATTCGCCAAGCTCGCGACGCGCTATAGCCACGCGCTGGAGGGGGCAAGCGAGCGGGGCAAGCAGGACATCGAGGCCGGCTGAGACTTTTCCCGCCGCCCGTTTGCGTATATGCCTCGCGGCGGAGTGACCCCATGAAGATCGTCCAGGCCTTCAGTTTCGAGGCGGCGCACAGCCTGCCCAACGTGCCCCCCGGCCATCGCTGCCAGCGGCTGCACGGCCATTCCTATCGCGTCGAGCTCAAGCTGGAGGGGCCCCTCGACGCCAAGACCGGCTTCGTCACCGATTTCTTCGACATCGAAAAAGCTTTTGCGCCGCTGCTCGCGCGCCTCGACCACCAATACCTCAACGAGGTGGAGGGGCTCGACAATCCGACGGCGGAGAATATCGCGGTGTGGATCTGGCGGCGGATCAAGCCGACGCTGCCGCAGCTTAATGCCGTGACAGTCCGTGAAACCCAAGACTGCTGGGCGGAGTATGATGGCAGATGAGTCTTGAAGGAACCGTTTCATGATTTCCAGAAGAAACGTGGTTCTGATGAGCGCGCTGCTGACCGGAGGATGTGCAAATATGAGTGGTTTGCGGAACGGCCTTTTGCCTCTCGGGGCGAGAAGCAAGTTCGTCCGGGTGGAGGGCCAGCGCTTTCTCCTGAACGGGGAGACCTATCGCTTCGCCGGCGCGAACCTGTGGTATGCAGCCTATCTCGGCGCACTCGGACCGACAGGCGACAGGGACAGATTGTGCAAGGAGCTGGACCTGCTCGCCTCCCTCGGCGTCGGCAATCTGAGGGCCATGGGCGCGTCGGAATCCTCGCCGCTCAAACATTCCGTGGACCCGGCGTTCCGTTCGGCCAAGCCCCCCTATAACGAAGACCTGCTCGCCGGGCTCGATTTCCTGCTGGCCGAGATGGCCAAGCGCAACATGAAAGCGGTGATCTGTCTCGGCAATCACTGGGAATGGTCCGGCGGCTTCGCGGCGTATCTTTATTGGACCAACGGCGGCCATCTTATCGACCGGGCGGACGGCCATTCGGCGGAGGAATTCGCCGACTTCGCCTCCGGCTTTTTCAGCAAGCCCGAAGCGGTGGCGCTTTACCGCGATTATGTGGCGACCCTGATCGGGCGGACCAATTCCGTCACCGGCACGGCATACCGCGACGATCCCACCATCATGACCTGGCAGCTCGCCAACGAGCCGCGCCCGGGGGCGAGCCTGGAAGTGGGTCTGCCGAACCTGCCGTCGTACTATGCCTGGATCGCCGACACGGCCGCTTTCATCAAGGCGCGCGATCCCGTCCACCTGGTTTCGGCGGGGAGCGAGGGGCTGCATTCTTGCCTCGACCTCGAGGACGTCGTCCTCAAGACCCATGCCATCGCGGACATCGACTATCTGACCTTCCACACTTGGCCGCAAAACTGGCGCTGGGTCGATCCGGACGACCTTGCCGGGACCTATTCCCAAGGCGAGATGCGCAGCCGAAACTATGTCCGCGCCCATGTCGCGATGGCCAAGCTGCTGAACAAGCCGGCCGTGGCCGAAGAGTTCGGATTCCCGCGCGACAAGGGTTACGAGCCGGGTTCTCCGACCACTTTCAAGGACCGCTTCTACGACATGATGTTCAGCGAGGTGCTCGACAACGCCCGCGGCGGCGGGCCTTTGGCGGGATGGAGTTTCTGGGCCTGGGGCGGAATGGGCCGCGCCCAACACGGCGACCGCCGATGGCAGCGCGGCGACACCTCCTATCTGGGCGACCCGCCGCACGAACCGCAGGGCTGGTATTCGGTGTTCGACGTCGATTCCTCGACGCACGATGTGATCCGCCGACACGCCGCCGCTCTCAAGGCGGTCGATTGATCTAGGCGAACGCATACGCATCCATGCGTAGCGAGCCGAAGGTGGCGCTGCTATGCAGACGCTCGACGGCCGCGCCGCCTGCGCCATAGGCCACGAACAGCGGCATGAAATGCTCTTCGGTCGGATGTGCCTCAGTAGCGTGCGGCGCGCGGTTGCGGTAATCGGCGAGCGCGGCTTCGTCGCGCGCCAGAAGTTTCTCGTGCGTCCATTGGGCGAAGGCGCGCGACCATTCCGGCTCCGGCCCGCCGTTCCAATCGATGGCGCGCAGATTATGCACGAAGCCGCCCGAGCCCAGGACCAGCACGCCCTCTTCGCGCAGCGGCGCCAGCGCGCGGCCGAGTGCGATGTGATGCGCCGCGCCATTGCGGCTCTGCACCGAAAGCTGAAGCACGGGAATGTCGGCGCCGGGATACATCAGCATCAGGGGCACCCAGGCGCCGTGATCGAGACCCCGTTCGGCATCGATGGACGCTCCGGTCAGCAACGACGCCGCGCGCTCGGCGAGCGCGGGCGCGCCGGGCGCCTGGTAACGCAACTCGTAAAGCGGTTTCGGGAAGCCGGTGAAATCGTGGATCGTGGCGTTGCGCGGTGCCGCATTCAGCGCCGGCGCCAGCGAGTCCCAATGGGCGGAAGCGACCAGCACCGCCTTCGGCGTTCCGAGTTTGGCCCCCAGGCCGCGCAGGAAATCGCGCGCCGGGACGTCGTCGAACGGCAGGGTCGGCGAACCATGGGAGACGAAGATGGCAGGGAACATATCGGGCCTCCGCTCGTCAGGTAGGAGCAAACTTTAACGAGTTCAACTCATTAGGTCGCAGAAAGCGCCAAGTTGCCGCAGGTGTCATCTTTTGCTTGCTTTCATATTAGAATTCTTCTAAGACTTGTTCGCAACTAAGAAACATTATCAGGAGCGATGACCGTGCTGAGCGTTGGCGACAAATTCCCCGATTTCTCCGTGACCGGCGTGGTGTCCACCGACCCCAAGACCGCGTTCAAGGATTTCACCCAGGCCTCCGACGAGGGCAAGTGGAAGATTGTGTTCTTCTGGCCCAAGGATTTCACCTTCGTCTGTCCCACCGAGATCGCCGGCTTCGGCCAGCTCCATGGCGAGTTCAAGGACCGCGACGCGGTGATCTATGGCGTGTCGGTCGACAGCGAATTCGTCCACCTCGCCTGGCGGCAGAACCACGCCGATCTGAAGAACCTGCCCTTCGCGATGCTGTCGGACGTCACGCGCAAGCTTTCCACGGCGCTCGGCGTGCTCAACGCGGAGGCGGGCGTCGCTAAGCGCGCCAGCTTCATCGTCGATCCCGAAGGCATCATCCGCTTCGTCTATGTCACCGACATGAGCGTGGGGCGCAATCCACAGGAAGTTCTGCGCGTACTCGACGCCCTGCAGACCGACGAACTTTGCCCCTGCAATTGGCAGAAAGGCGACGAGGTGTTGAAGCCCGCCGCCTAACTGTCACGACCCCGCCGGCGCGGCCCCCTCCCGCCGGCGGGGTCCCCCTTATTAACGAGGACAAAATGTCGATCGAAAGCCTGAAAGAGCGCCTGCCCGAATACGCCAAGGACCTGAAGCTGAACCTGTCCTCGCTGGCGGCGGAGCCCTCGCTCAACGAGCAGCAGCGGGCGGGAACCTTCATCGCCTGCGCGCTCGCCTCGCGCAACGAGACCACGACCAGGGCGATCTGCGCCGAGTTCGCGCCCAGACTGTCGCCCGAAGCGCTCGGCGCCACGCGCGCCGCTGCCGCGATCATGGCCATGAACAACGTCTATTACCGCTTCGCGCATCTGGCGAGTTCGCCCGATTATAAGGCGATGCCGGCCAAGCTGCGCATGAACGTCATCGGCAAACCGGGCGTCGACAAGGCCGATTTCGAATTGTGGTGCCTGGCGGTTTCCGCGATCAACGGCTGCGGCGCCTGCATCGACAGCCATGAGAAGGTTCTGCGCAATGCCGGCTTCACCGCCGAGCAGGTGCAGGCCGCGGTGCGCATCGCCGCCGTGGTCCATGCGGTCGCGGCCACCCTCGACGGCGAAGAGCACACCGCCGATCTCGCGGCGCTGACGCTCGCGGCTTAAAGCGAGGGCACCGTCTGCTTCAGCCGTCCGCCGATGCGCACCGGCTCGATGCGCTCGGCCAGGCCCTTGGCGTTGGTCGCCACGAACACCGCGCACAGCGTGGCCGGGCCCGTCGCCGGGGTGAAGCGGCTCGAATGCATCTTCTTTGTGAAGCGCTGCAGCGGCTCGAACTTCTCCATGCCGATCACGGAATCGTAATCGGCGCAGGCCCCCGCGTCGGTCTGATAGGCGGTGCCGCCGGGGAGAATCTGCGCGTCGGCGGTCGGGATGTGGGTATGCGTGCCGACCACCAGGCTGGCGCGCCCGTCGCAGAACTGGCCGACGGCCATCTTCTCGCTGGTGGCCTCGGCATGGATGTCGACCACGATGGCGTCGGCGCCTTCGCCCAGCGGACAGGCCTCAAGCTCCGCCGCGACGGCGGCGAACGGATCGTCGAGCGCATCCATGAACACGCGGCCCATCACGTTGATCACCAGCACGCGCCGGCCCGCGCGCGTCTCGTATAGTCCCGTGCCCTTGCCCGGCACGCCGGCGGGATAATTGCGCGGGCGCAGGATGCGATCCTCGTGATCGATGAAGGAAAGAATTTCCTTCTGGTCCGCCCAGTGATTGCCGCTGGTGAGACAGTCGATGCCCATGGCGAACAGATCGTCGGCCACCGCGCGGGTGATCCCGAAGCCGCCCGCCGCGTTCTCGCCGTTGGCGACGACGAAATCGAGCTTCAGCGCTTCCTTGAGGCGCGGCAGTTCGGCGGCGACCACGTCGCGCCCCGGCCGCCCCATGATGTCGCCGATGAAGAGAATGTGCATGGCGCGTTATTAGCATATAAGAGCCGCCAAACCAGCACGCCGGAGGCCGCCGATGACATGGGCAAGTTCCGCCAAGGCCGTGGCCTGGATGATCTTCATGGGTGTTGTGCTGTTCGTGCCCGCCGGCACGCTCGACTGGCGCGGCGGGTGGATCTTCATGGCGGAGATGGTCATCGGCAGCCTGGTCAGCGTGCTGTGGCTGGCGTGGCGCGATCCCGCGCTGCTCAAGGATCGCATGGGCGGCGCATTCCAGAAGGGACAAGTGTTCTGGGACAAGGTGTTCATGTCGCTCATGATTGTGATTTGGTACGGTTGGCTGGTTCTGATGGCGCTCGATGCCAAGCGCTGGGGTACCTCGCACGTCCCGGAATGGCTGAGCGATGTCGGCGCGGTGCTGATCCCGCTCGGATTCCTCGCCGTGTTGTGGACCTTCCGCGAGAATTCCTTTGCCGCCCCCGTGGTCAAGATCCAGGAGGAGCGCGGGCAGAAAGTCATCAGCACGGGGCCATACAGCATCGTGCGTCACCCGATGTATGCGGGCGCGCTGCTTTACATGCTTGGCATGCCGCTTCTTCTCGGCTCTTGGCTGGGGCTCGCCGTTCTGCCGTTGATCGTCGGCTTTCTTACAATCCGAATATTCATCGAGGAACGCGCGCTGCGCAAAGGCCTGCCCGGCTACAGCGAATATGCCGCGCGCGTGCGTTACCGGCTGGTGCCTTATGTCTGGTGAAAGCGCCGAAAGCCTTTTTCGGTGACGATGGCATCGAGCGGTTCGTCGTGGCCGCGCCGCGGCGCTTCGCTCACTTCCTGTCCGGCATAAGCGACGCCGACCGCGGCGATCTTGCGCGCGGAGCGCAGCGCGGTGAGCGTGCGGTCGTAATAGCCCCCGCCATAGCCCAGCCGGTAGCCCCGCGCGTCGAAGGACAGCATCGGCACCAGCAGGATCGATGGCGTGACGATTTCGGCGCCGGCCAGCGGCTCGGCGATTTCGTAGGCGTTGGGCCGCATCGGATCGCCCTCGATCCAGCGGCGGAATTCGAGCGGCGAGGCGCGGCGCGAGATGCGCGGCAGGGCGAGCGGATGGCCTTTGGCGGAGAGCGCCTGCATCAAGGGGCGCGGATCGGCCTCTTCCTTGAACGGCCAATAGCCGGCCACCACGGCGTCGGGCGCAAAGCCGAACTCGGCGAAGCGGTCGGCAAATCGAGCGGCGATGTAAATGGCGAAACTGGGCACCGCGCGGGCCAGTTGCTTGCGCAGGGCGCGGGCTTCTTCGCGAAGGCGGGGCTTGTCGTTCATCATAATAAGGTAGACAGGACCGCCTCCGCCGTTGGATCTGGATCCTCACGGGCCTGCAAGTGCAGGTGGGCGCCATATGTCCGCAGCCACGGCCACGGTCAGGGACAGCTCCCGGTGAGTACCATTAAGGCCCCTGGGCATCGCTCTCCTGACGCGCGGGGCAGTACCTGTCCGAGACCCACTCTACGCGTGCGCCAGGCGGCCGGCAATGTTCTCGATGCGCTTGGCGGCGGCTTCCAGAGTCTCGGCGGCGAAACTTTCGGACTTGTCCAGGCGCTTGTCCAAATCCTCGCGCTTGTCGGTGAGTTCGGCGAGCTCGCTCTTGAGCGCCTCGTGCTGCACCGCCAGGGTGTGATATTCGTCGGCCAGCAGCAGCGCGGACATCAGCATCAGGCGCTGGTCGCCAACCTGACCCACCGAGCCGAGCAACTCGCGCACCTTCGAATCGACATGGCCGGCGAGCTGCTTGAGATGCTCCTCCTCGCCTTCGTCGCAGGCGATGGTGTAGGCGCGTCCGTTCACCATGACGTTGACTAGGGGCATCTCGCTCTCCCTTCGCTGTTCGCTTAGCGTCCCAGCGCCGTGCGGATTTCCGCGATGGCGCCATCCAGGCGTTCTTCGGCTTCTTCGGTCAAGCCCGCCAAGGTGTGCAGTTCTTCCTCAAGCTCGGCGATGCGGGCCAGCAGCGTTTCGCGCTCCTCGCTCAACTGGGCGGCGCGCTTTTCCGTGTCGGAGGCGCTGTCGCGCGCTTTGGCGAGCGGCGCGGCCGCCGAATCGAGCGAGTCGAGGGCTTTGCCGAGGCGTTCTGCCGCGAGTTCCAGCCTGCTCATGAGCGCGCCTCCTTCTGCGTGTCCGGGCAAGACCTTAGGCGCATGGGCGAAATGCGGTCAACGCTAGGGTGCGGAAGTTCCTGGGGAGGGACCTTGACGGCCAAGCCTCGCCCTCGTTAAGGCCGGATGCTGACCTCAAGGTAAAGCCCAGAAATGAGCACTCCTCAAGCAAGTTCGCCCGTTGCGGCGCAAGGCGACGAGCAAGCCAAAATCAGGCGGTTGGCGAACGCGCTGCGGGCACTGACCATGGACGCCGTGGAGGCCGCCAAATCCGGCCATCCGGGCATGCCGATGGGAATGGCGGACGTCGCCACCGTGCTCTACTCGCAATTCCTGAAATTCGACCCCTCTGAGCCAAACTGGCCCGACCGCGACCGCTTTGTCCTGTCGGCCGGCCACGGCTCCATGCTATTGTATTCGCTGCTTTATCTGACCGGCTATCCGGGCATCACGATCGACAATATCAAGCGCTTCCGCCAGATCGACAGCCCTTGCGCCGGCCATCCCGAATACGGCCACATCCCCGGCATCGAGGTGACCACCGGCCCCCTCGGCCAGGGCATCGCCCATGGCGTCGGCATGGCGCTGGCGGAACGCATCCTCAACGCGCGCTTCGGCAACGAGCTGGTCGACCACCGCACCTATGTCCTGGCCAGCGACGGCGATCTGATGGAAGGCGTCAGTCACGAGGCGATCTCGCTCGCCGGCCATCTGAAACTGTCGCGCCTGATCGTGCTCTTCGACGACAATTCCATCACCATCGACGGGGCGACATCGCTCTCCGATTCGACGGATACGGTCGAACGCTTCCAGGCGGCCGGTTGGAACACCTGCCGGGTCGACGGACTCGACGCGGCCGACGTGGCGCGCGCGCTGGCCTGGGCGCAGAAAAGCGACAAGCCGGTGCTGCTCGCCTGCAAGACGATCATCGGCTTCGGCCTTCCGACGCGGGCCGGCACCCAGAAAGCGCACAGCGACGCGCCGGGCGCCGAGGAGATCGCAGGCGCCCGAAAAATCCTCAACTGGCCCTACGAGCCGTTCGTGATCCCCGACGACATCGCTGCGGATTGGCGCGCCATCGGCGCGCGCGGCAAGGCGGCCTACGACGCCTGGACCAGGCGCCGCGGACAATCCCCGGTGGCCGCCTCGTTCGCGGCGGCGATGTCGGGCGAGGCTCCCAGCGATCTCGAAAGCGCGCTCAACGAACTGAAGAAGAAGATCAGCGCCGAGAAGCCCTCCGTCGCCACCCGCAAGGCCTCCGAGATGGCGCTGGAGGTCATCAACGCGCTTTGGCCGTTCACCGTCGGCGGCTCGGCCGATCTGACGCCGTCCAACAACACCAAGACCAAAGGCATGAAGGACATCGCGCCCGGCGATTTTTCCGGCCGCTATATCCATTACGGCATCCGCGAACACGGCATGGTCGCGGCGCTGAACGGCATGGCGCTGCATGGCGGGATCGTTCCTTACGGCGGAACTTTCATGGTGTTTTCGGATTATTGCCGCCCGTCGATCCGGCTGGCGGCGCTGATGGGCATTCGTGTCGTTTATGTGATGACCCACGATTCCATCGGGCTCGGCGAGGACGGCCCCACCCATCAGCCGGTCGAGCACCTTGCCGCGATGCGCGCCATGCCCAACCTCAAAGTGTTCCGACCCGCCGACGCGGTGGAAACCGCGGAGTGTTGGGCGCTGGCGCTGGCCGACAAGAAAAGCCCGAGCTTCCTCGCGCTCACCCGCCAAAACCTGCCGACCGTGCGCACAGCGCACACCGACGAGAATCTCTGCGCCAAGGGCGCCTACGAACTGGCCGGCGCGCCTGACGCCAAAGTCACCTTGCTCGCCACCGGCTCGGAAGTGGAACTGGCGTTCAAGGCGCGCGACCTCTTGGCGGCGCAAAACATCGCCGCGCGCATCGTCTCCATGCCCTGCTGGGAGCTGTTCGAGCAACAAAGCGCAACATACCGTGAAGCGGTGCTCGGTCCGGGAACGGTCAAGGTCGGAATCGAAGCGGCCATGCGCCTGGGATGGGATCGCTATATCGGTTCTACAGGGGCTTTTGTGGGCATGCACGGCTTCGGCGCCAGCGGGCCCTACAAGGACGTTTATGCCCATTTCGACATCACCCCCGAAGCGGTCGTCGAAGCGGCAAAATGGGCATTGAAAGCTTGAGTCCGCGGTACTAAGTCAGCCACGACAAAGCGAAGGATTCATAGGAGGTAGGTATGGCCATTCGGGTTGCAATCAACGGCTTCGGACGCATTGGGCGGCTGGTGCTGCGGTCGATCATAGAAGCGGGACGCCGCGACATCGAAGTCGTGTCCATCAACGATCTGGGCCCCGTGGCCACCAACGCGCATCTGCTGCGTTACGATTCCGTGCACGGACGTTTCCCCGCCAGCGTGACCGTCGAAGGCGACACGATCATCGCCGCCGGCCACAAGATCAAAGTCACCGCCATCAAGGACCCCACCCAGCTGCCGCACAAGGAACTGAACGTGGACATCGTGATGGAATCGACGGGCATCTTCACCGCGCGCGCCAAGGCGGCGCTGCATCTGGAAGCCGGCGCCAAGCGCGTGATCGTCGCCTCGCCGTCGGACGGCGCGGACCTCACCGTGGTCTACGGCGTCAACCACACCAAGCTGACGAAGGAACACACCGTCATCTCCAACGCTTCGTGCACGACGAACTGCTTGGCGCCGCTCGCGTTCGTGTTGAACAACGCGCTCGGGATCGAGAAGGGGATCATGACCACGATCCACTCCTACACCAACGACCAGCCGGTGCTCGATCAACTTCACAAGGACCTTTATCGCGCCCGCGCCGCGGCGCTGTCGATGATCCCGACCACCACCGGCGCCGCCAAGGCCGTCGGCCTAGTGCTGCCGGAATTGAAAGGTAAGCTCGACGGCCTTTCCGTGCGCGTGCCGACGCCGGACGTGTCGCTGGTCGATCTCAAGGCGGTCGTCAAGAAGCCGACGACGAAGGAAGAAATCAACGAAGCGATGAAGGCCGCGGCGGCCGGTCCGCTCAAGGGCATTCTCGAAATCGTCGATGCCCCGCTGGTATCGACCGACTTCATCCATCAGCCGGCGTCTTCCTACTTCATGCCCGATCAGACCAAGGTCATGGACGGCAATCTGGTCGGCGTCATGGCCTGGTACGACAACGAATGGGGCTTCTCCAACCGCATGGTCGATACGGCCGTGTGGATGGGCAAGCTGATCTGATCGATCTCGGGGGGCGTCGCGACGGCGCCCCTTCGCCTGCGAATGCCGATCCGCCCTCGGACGGGAACAGAGGACAAGCACCATGGCCACCTTTCGCACCATCGACGATCTCGACGTCAAATCGAAACGCGTGCTGGTCCGCGCCGACTTCAACGTGCCGGTGAAGGACGGCGTCGTCACCGACACCTCGCGCATCGACCGCCAGGCGCCGACCATCCGCGACCTCTGCGCCAAGGGCGCGCGCGTCATCATCTGCTCGCATTTCGACCGGCCGAAGGGCAAGGTCGTACCCTCCATGTCGCTGGCCCCGGTGGCCAAGCCCCTCGCCGAAAAGATCGGGCGGCCCGTCGCCTTCGCTTCGGATTGCGTCGGCCCCGTCGCCGAGGCCGCGGTGGCCAAGTTGAAGGACGGCGACGTCCTGCTGCTCGAAAACACCCGCTTCCACGCCGGGGAAGAGAAGAACGATCCGGACTTCGCCAAGGCGCTGGCCAAGCTGGCGGACATCTACGTCAACGACGCCTTCTCCTCGGCCCATCGCGCCCACGCCTCCACCGAAGCGGTGGCCCATCTGCTGCCTTGCGCGGCGGGACGCTCGATGCAGGCCGAACTGACCCATCTGCAAAAGGCCCTGAACGATCCCGAGCGGCCGCTGATGGCGGTGATCGGCGGGGCGAAGGTCTCGACCAAGATTGCGCTGCTGGAGAACCTGGTGAAGCGCGTGGAGACGCTGGTGATCGGCGGCGCCATGGCCAACACGTTCCTGGCGGCCGAAGGCAAGCCCGTCGGCAAGTCGCTCTACGAGCCCGACCATCTGGACACCGCGCGCCGCGTCATCGCGCTGTCGGTCGAGAGCGGCACGGCGCTGCTCTTGCCGACCGACGCCGTGGTCGCCAAGGAACTCAAGGCCGGCGTGGCGACGCGCACCATTCCCATCGACCAGGTGGCCAAGGACGAGATGATCCTCGATGTCGGCCCGGCCACCGTCGAGGAATTCGCCAAGTTCCTGCACAACACGCGCACCGTGGTGTGGAACGGGCCGCTCGGCGCCTTCGAGACGCCGCCTTTCGACAAAGGCACCGTCGCCGCGGCGAAGCTGGTGGCCGCACGCACCAAGGCCGGGCAGCTTCTGTCGGTGGCCGGCGGCGGCGATACGGTCAGCGCCCTCAACAAGGCGGGCGTGGCGGATGACTTTTCTTATGTCTCGACGGCGGGCGGCGCTTTCCTCGAATGGATGGAAGGCCTGGAGCTGCCCGGTGTCGAAGCCTTGATGGTGAAGTGAAGCAAAAAGGATTGAGATGATGAGCGAAGCCGTACAAAAGATTCTCAGCTGGTACGAAAGCGACAATCCGGGCGTGAAGACGAACCTGGCGCGCATGCTGTACCACGGCCGGCTCGGCGGCACGGGCAAGCTCGTCATCCTGCCGGTGGACCAGGGCTATGAGCACGGACCCGACCGCTGCTTCGTTCCCAATCCGCCCGCCTACGATCCGCATTACCATTTCCAGCTGGCGATCGATGCCGGGCTCAACGCCTTCGCCTCGCCGCTCGGCATGCTGGAGGCGGGGGCGGCGACCTTCGCCGGGCGCATCCCGCTGATCCTCAAGGTCAACAGCGCCAACCTGCTCTATCCCAAGGACGGGCCGAAGACCCAGGCCGTCACTTCCTCGGTGAAGGACGCGCTGAGACTGGGCTGCACGGCGGTGGGCCTCACCATCTATCCCGGCTCGCTCAAGTCCTATGAGATGTTCGAGACGGCGCGCGAATTCGTCGCCCAGGCGAAGGATGTCGGCCTGCCGACCGTGATCTGGTCCTATCCGCGCGGCGAGGACATCTCCAAGGACGGCGAAACCGCCATCGACGTCGACGCCTATGCGACGCAGATCGCGGCGCTGCTCGGCGCGCACATCATCAAGGTCAAGCTGCCGACCAGCTTCGTCGACGCCAAGGACATCGCCGAGCTGTACAAGAAGGGCAACGTCAAGATCGACACGCTGGCCGACCGCGTGGCGCTGATCAAGAAGGCGGCGCTCAGCGGGCGGCGCATCGTGATCTTCTCGGGCGGCGGCAAGAAGGGCGACGAGGAAATCCTCGAAGAGGCGCGCGCCATCAAGGCGGGCGGCGGCAACGGCTCGATCATGGGCCGCAACGCTTTCCAGCGCTCCAAGAAGGACGCCATGGCCCTGCTCGACAACGTGATCGAGATCTACAAGAATTGAATTCACGAACATTTTGCACGCATTCGCCTCCCCCCTTGAGGGGGAGGCAGATTTTGGGGCGTGCGTAAGCGCGCACAAAAATCGGTGGGGGGTAATCTCGCCACAACAGACCCCCCCACCCGCGTCGCTTCGCTCGCTACCTCCTCCTCAAGGGGGGAGGTAGTGCTATAAGCCTCCGCCATGACCGCGCGCTGCCGCCTGTATCTCATCACGCCGCCCAAGCTCGAGCCCGCCGCGTTTGCGCAGACGCTGAAGCGCGCGCTCGGCGCGGGCGACGTCGCCTCGCTGCAATTGCGCCTGAAGGACGTGCCGGACGAGGAGATCGCCCGCGCCGTCGAGACGCTCATGCCCATCGCGCAGAAAGCGGGAGTCGCCTTCATCCTCAACGACCGGCCGGACCTGGCCGCGCGTCTCGGCTGCGACGGCGTGCATGTCGGCCAGGAGGATGCGAGCTATGCCGAAGCACGCGCCGCGCTGGGGCCGGACAAGATCATCGGCGTCAGCTGTCACGCCTCGCGCCATCTGGCGATCGAAGCGGCCGAGGCGGGCGCTGATTACGTCGCCTTCGGCGCCTTCTTTCCCACGCGCACCAAAGAAACACAGAGCCACGCCGAGTTGGAGCTGCTCCAATGGTGGTCGGAACTGATGGTGGTGGCCTCGGTCGCCATCGGCGGGATCACGGTCGAGAACGCGGCGCCCCTGGTCGCGGCGGGCGCTGATTTCCTGGCCGTCTCCTCCGGCGTCTGGGACCATCCCGGCGGCCCGGAAGCAGCCGTTAAGGCCTTCAACGCGCTGTTTTGACCCGCCGCAGCGGGGCTGCTATCACCCGCGCGCTCTTTCTCACGACCGAACTCCGCGCCAAGGAATGCGTCCCCATGTCCAAGATCGCCGGCAATGAAATCCGCCCCGGAACGCTGATCGAGCATAATGGCGGACTGTGGCTCGCGGTGAAGACCCAGGCGGTCAAGCCCGGCAAGGGCGGCGCCTACAACCAGGTCGAACTCAAGAACGTCATCACCGGCACCAAGCTGAACGAGCGCTTCCGCTCCGACGAGGCGGTGGACGAGGTCTATCTGGAGAAGAAGGACTATCAGTTCCTCTTCGCCAGCGGCGACATGCTGACTTTCATGGACATCGAGACCTACGACCAGATCGAGATCGAGCGCGACTTCGTCGGCGAGCGCGCCCAGTTCCTGCAGGACGGCATGAAGGTGCTCGTGCAGACCTACGAGGGCAAGCCCATCGGCATCCAGCTTCCGGTGCAGGTCACGCTCAAGGTCGTCGAAGCCGATCCGGTGATGAAGGGCGGCACCGCCGCGCCGTCCTACAAGAGCGCCACGCTGGAGAACGGCCTCAAGCTCCAGGTGCCGCCGTTCATCGAAGCGGGAAGCAAAATCGTCGTCTCGACGGAAGAAGGCACCTACGTGCGCCGGGCGGAGTAACAATGTTCCCTCATGCTTCGACAAGCTCAGCATGAGGGTTTTGCTTAACCCCTCACCCTGAGCCCGTCGAAGGGTGAGGGCGACAAGGATGCGCAATGCCTTATCTCTCCCCGGTCCTGAATGTGATGGTCGCCGCCGCGCGCAAGGCCGGGCGCGGGCTGATCCGCGACTTCGGCGAGCTGGAGAATCTCCAGGTCTCGCTCAAGGGGCCGGCGGACTTCGTCTCCACCGCCGATGAGCGCACCGAGCGCATCCTGATCGAAGAGTTGTCGCGGGCGCGCCCCGGCTATGCTTTCCTCGGCGAGGAATCGGGCGTCAGCGACGGGCCGGACAAATCCCACCGCTTCATCATCGACCCGATCGACGGCACCACGAACTTCCTGCACGGCATTCCGATCTTCGCCATCTCCATAGCTTTGGAGCGCGAAGGCCAACTGGTCTCCGCCGTGGTCTACAATCCGGTGGTCGACGAGATGTACGTCGCGGAGAAAGGCCACGGCGCCTATCTCAACGACAAGCGGCTGCGCGTCGCCGCCCGTAAGACGATGAAGGAAGCCCTGTTCGCCACCGGCGCGCCCTTCATGGGCCGGCCCGGACACGGGCGCTTCCTGGCGGAACTCAAGGCGGTGCTCGCGATCAGCCCCGGCATCCGGCGGTGCGGCGCAGCGTCGCTCGACATGGCCGGCGTGGCGGCTGGGCGCTATGACGGCTTCTGGGAACGCGGCGTTAATCCCTGGGACGTGGCGGCCGGAATCCTGCTGGTGCGCGAAGCGGGGGGCATCGTCAGCGACCTGGACGGGGGGGACCGCATGCTGGAGACGGGCGAGCTCCTCGCCACCAACGATGTCCTGTACCCGCAAATCCTCAAGCTCCTGCAAAACACCCCGGACCAGAGTTGAGGGCTCGCGCCGACGCGTTTATGGTTGCACACCCAAACGGACAGGGCCGATTCGAATTGATGCGTTACGTCACCGCCCTGACAGGCTTGCTCTTGATCGCGGCGCAGTCGCCGGCCGCGGCGCAGATGTACCCGGGCCAGGACGTCACCGTGAACCCTGAAGCCGCCGGAACGCGGGTGCTGCTTTATCCCGGCGGCCAGTATGCGCGCATTTTGCCCCCGCTGCGGGAACCTGGCGGGAGCTACGCGCCGATCCATCTGCACATACCCACCCATCATCATCACGCGGCGCAGCCACCCCATGAGCTGGCGCAGGTCTATCATGCGCCGAGGCTGACGATCGCGCCGCAGGTCACAACGCGGCAGGCCGCGGCGCGGAAAGCCGCGGCGCCGCTCGCCGCCGCTTCCCCCCCGACGCTGCCGACGCCGCTCACCGATTTCGGCGATTTCGCTGTTTCGCGGCCGGCCCCTTCCGCACCCGCCAAGCCCGCTCCGCACCGCGTAGTGCAGCAGCCGGTCAGCCCGCCGCAGCGCACAGCCTCCGTCGAAGCGCCGGTTGTGCAGCACAAGGCCCCTGCCGAAGTGCCGAAGCGCGAGACGCACGTCGAAGCGCACGTCCATCACACGGCCCCGGTTCAACCGCCGCCGCAACGCGTTGCGAGCGTCGAGCCGCCGCCGGTCCGCACGCCGCCTCCGGCGCGCCTGTCTACCCCCGCAACCAATCCCGAGATTCCGAGCGGGACCAAGCGCGGCGTCATCCTGTTCGCGCCGAATGCCGACGATCCCACCGTCGCGGCCATGGCGACCGTAAAGTCGCTCGCCGGCGGGTTGAGCACGGCGCTCGGCGACGGCAGCTCGCGCGTGCAGCTCCTGGCCTTTGGCGGTCCGCGCGGCGACAAATCCTCGGATACGCGCCGGCTGTCGCTCAAGCGCGCGCTCGTCGTGCGTCAAGTCCTGATCGACCAGGGCGTGCCCGCCGAACGCATCGACGTGCGCGCCATGGGCGGCACCGACGACAGCGGCCCGCTCGACCGGGTGGACGTGTTCCTGAAGAGCTAACCGCCGGGCAGAACGCCGGTCGATAGATCGACATCCTTCGCTTCGCGGCCTCGCCCGATCAGCAAGGCGATTGCCAGAGCCGCCGTGACAGCCACGATAGCAATCGCCAAGGCGTAATTGCCGCCGTTGGACTCCGCGATCCACACCTGGATCACCGCGTTGGACGAGGCGATGAAATTGCCAAGCTGATAGACGGTTCCGGGAAAGGTGCCGCGCGCTTCGGGGGGCGACAATTCATTGAGATGCGCCGGGATCACGCCCCAGGCGCCCTGCACCGAGAACTGCACGATGAAGGCGCCAAGCGCCAGCATGACGGCGGTCTGCGAAAAGGCCCCTAGCCAGACCGCCGAGATCGCCAGCATCGCGGCAAAAATGATCGCCCGCCTGCGTCCGAGCACCTGGCTGATGGAGCCGAACGTCAGCCCGCCCAGGATCGCGCCGATGTTGTAGAGCAATGTGATGCCGGTCACCGTGTCGTGGCCGAAATGGCGCTGCTTCAGCAGGAAGGTGGGATAAAGATCCTGCGTGCCGTGGCTGAAGAAATTGAACGCCGTCATCAGCGCGATCGAGTACAGCGCGAGTCTCCAATGTTTCGCCAAAATGCCGAACGCAGTGACTTTGGCGGCGCGCTGAGGGTGGAAGGCCGGAGATTCCAGCACGCTGCTGCGGATGTACAGAATGAGCAGCGCCGGCAAGACGCCCACCATGAACATGCCGCGCCAGCCGATAACGGGATAAAGCAACCCGAAAGCCAGGGAAGCCAGAAGGTAGCCGCTGGGATAACCCGATTGCAGCAGGCCGGAAACGAAGCCGCGCGCCTGCGGCGGAATCGTCTCCATGGTCAGGGAAGCGCCGACACCCCACTCCCCGCCCATCGCCACGCCGAAAAGCGCACGGATGATCAGGAACACCACCAGGTTCGGCGCCAACGCCGTGGCGAATCCGAACAGCGAATAAAGCGCCACGTCGGCCATCAGGACCGGCCGACGCCCGAACCGGTCCGCCAAGCGTCCGAAGATATAGGCTCCAAGCGGGCGCATCGCCAACGTCACCGTCAGCGCCACGGCAACCGAAGCCAAGGGCGTGGCGAATTGCTTCGCGACGTCCTGCATGACGAAAACCAGCAGGAAGAAATCGAACGCATCCAGCGTCCAGCCGAGATAGCTCGCCACGACGACGTGGGTTTGAGCCGGGGTCCAGCCCCTCAAAACCCGCTGATCCATCATTGCCTCGCGCGATTCCCGCCCGCATCTTGCCCGAGATTCGCGGCGATTGCGCGCGCCGCCCACGACGCTATAGTCGGCACCAGCGACAAGGCCGAGGGCGCGGGCATGACCAGGAGAATCTGCGTAGCATACGGGTTTACTGTCCTTTTGTGCTCCAGTGTGTCCGCGCAAGCGGCGTCGGCAAATTCCTCCAAAATCGAAACCGCCGGAACCTTTGTCGCTATCGCGTTGCCGTTGACGGCCGGCGGAATCGCGCTTTGGAAGGACGATTGGACCGGGGTGAAGCAACTGACCACCGTCACCGTGCTGACCGTCGGGACGGTCTTTGTGCTTAAACATTTGGTGCGCGAGTGCCGCCCCTTCGCCCATCCATGCACTCCGGGCGGCAGCAACTGGGATTCCTTCCCGTCGGATACCGCGGCACTGGGTTTCGCGCCCGCGGGTTTTTTGTGGCACCGTTACGGCTGGGAATATGGTTTGCCCGCCTATGCCGCCGCTGAATTCGTCGGCTACTCCCGCGTCGACGCCAAGAAGCATCACTGGTGGGACGTGGCGACTAGCGCCGCGATCTCGCTGGGCTATAACGAGCTGATCACGACGCGCTACCATAAGCGGTACGGATTCTCCAGCGACCTGGAAGCCAGTCCCGACGGAGTCTATGCCTCGCTGAATTACCGCTGGTGATCCGGTGAGACATCGCTCAGTCGATCGACGGTTCTGAGCGGCGGAAATAGCTTCATCCACCCCGCCACGACAGCCAAGGTTCCGAGCCCGCCGATCACCACCGCCGGAACCGTGCCGAACAGAGCCGCGGTCAGCCCGGATTCGAACTCGCCCAACTCGTTGGACGCGCCGATGAAAAGCATGTTGACCGAGCCGACACGGCCGCGCATCTCGTCCGGCGTGGCGAAGTTGACCAGCGCATGGCGCACGAAAACGCTGATCATGTCGGAACCGCCCAGCACGAATAGCGCCGCCAGCGACAAGAGGAAATTGTGCGACAGGCCGAAGACGATGGTGGCGGCACCGAATATTGCGACGGCGGCGAACATCTTGCGGCCGGTGCCGCGCTCGAGCGGCCGGCGCGCCAGTGCCAGCGCCATCATTGCCGCCCCCGCCGCAGGCGCGCTGCGCAGCAGGCCCAGCCCGAATGGCCCGACGTGCAAGATGTCGCGCGCGAACACCGGCAACAGCGCGGTTGCGCCGCCCAGCAGCACCGCGAACAGATCGAGCGAAATCGCGCCGAAAACGATGGGGCGCGTGCGCACGAAGCGGATGCCCTCGGCGACGCGCGCCAGCCTGGTGGCTTCGCTCGGCACCGCGCCGGCGCGCTGGCGTCCGCCCAAGGTCAGCATGCAGGCGCCCGACGCCAGGAACCCCGCGACGCAGGTGCCATAGGTCACATCGGCGCCGTAGACGTAGAGAAAACCGCCGAGCGCGGGACCGGCGATGACCGCGACCATGAACGCCGACGAGTTCAAGGCGATGGAGCGCGCCAGGCGCTCCGGCGGCACCAGAAAGGCCAGGAGCGAGTTTCCCGCCGGGCCGGAGAAGCCGCGCGCCGCGCCGAACAGCACCAGCACGCCGTAGAAGGCGGCGGCGCTGCCGACATGGGCGAAGTTGAGCGCCAGGAATATCGCACTGCAAATTCCCGCGAACATCGTCGACACCGCCAGCACCGCGCGCTGGTTCAGCCGGTCGGAAATCTCGCCCGCCGGCAGGGTGAGGAGGAACATCGGCAGGAATTGGCACAGCCCCACCAGCCCGAGCGCCAGGGGCGTGCGCTCCATCTCGTAGATCTGCCAGCCGATGGCGACCGACTGCACCTGCATCGCCACGGTCCCGAGGAACCGTCCGCTCAAGAAGAAGGCGAGATCGCGATGACGATAAAGCGTCGGCGAAGAAGTCTCGCTCATGCGTCCTGCTGGCGCTGCCACTCTGCGCGCGTGATGCTCCAGATGTCGGCGTTGAAGACTTTGCCGCCGATCACGATGTCCTGGGGCGGGCCTTTGCTCTCGCCCAATCGGTGCGCCACCGCCTGCGAGGCTTTGTTGCCGGGATCGATGACCGAGATAAGACGATCCACCGGCTGGGTCAGAAAGCCGTAGCGCATGGACACTTTGGCGGCTTCGGTCGCGTAGCCCTGGTGCCAATAGGGCCTGCCCAGCGTCCAGCCGACCTCGAGCCCCGGCCAGCCCTCCGGATTGTAGAGACCAACCCGGCCGACGAAGGCGCCGTCGGATTTGCGCTCCACCGCCCACACGCCGTAACCGCGCAGGGTCCAGTGGCCGATGATCGCGGCGAAGTTCCGCCAGGCGTCGGCGCGCGCCATCGGCACGCCGTGCAGATAGCGCACGACCTCGGGATCGGCCATGAAACCGGCAAAGGCCTCGAAATCCTCGGGCCGGCATTCGCGCAGGATCAGGCGTTCGGTTTCGAGGCGCGGAATCATTGGTCTTTCCTGTCCTGATTTGCCTGTCGCGAATTGTTGCGGCCAGGCGCGGTCGGGCGACAATTCACGACAAAAATCACGCAAATGATAGAGGCGCGGCGGTCGGATCAGCCTTGCAGAAAGCGTGCGGCAATACCGATCTCTTGTACAGGGGCATGAAGCAAGGAGACGACCGATGAACAAGATCACGAAGACACTGAGGTTCGCAGGCCTGTTGGCCATCATGCTGGGCACCGCATCGCCGCTGGCCACGACGCCAAGCCTGGCCGCGCCGATGCACGGTTCGCATGCGATCGTCGCGCCAGTGCACAACACGCCCACGATCGTCGCGCAGAACCAGTTCCGCGATGGCATGTACGACCGCGACCGGATGCCTCCTCCGCGCGTCGAATATCGCCCGGCGCCGCCACACCGCGATTTCGTCTGGCACAAGGGCCATTGGCGCTTTGACCGCGGCCATTGGGTCTGGATGTCCGGTCTGTATCTGGCGCGTTGAGGCCAGCGGGAACCCCTCATGCTGAGCTTGTCGAAGCATGAGGGCGAGCCCACTCGGAATAGCTACGGTCTATTGCAGGCGGATCGAAATCTCGTTGTCGCCGTCGTGGAGCGTGAATTTCGTCTTGTCGAAGCCGGGTTCCGACAGCACCGGACTGGCATTGTTGGAAAAGCCGTAGCGTTCTTCCGGCAGGCCCAGCCAGTTCTGGTCGAACTTTCCGTTGTTGTTGGCGTCCTGATAGGTCTTCACGCCATAGACGCCGGGGGCGAGGTCCTTGAGGATAACGGTCGTCTCCGGCGCGACGGCGGGCGCGTTGGCGCTGGCGACGGGTTGGGCGCCGTCCTTCGACCACGACGCTTCGTCGTACAAAGACAGGCGCAGGATGCCGCCCTTGGGATCGATGTTGCCGACCTTTACCGTTAGCGTCGCGGCCGAGGCGGCGAACGGCATGAGCGCCAGCAGCACGGCGAGAAGGATACGCGACAAGGCCATTTTCTCCGGTTGCGTTTCTTCAAGCCAGTTTGGGATCGATCTTCTTGCAGGCTTCCAGCAGTCCCTGCACGGAAACGGCTGACTTGTTCAAAGCCGCCTTCTCTTCGGCCGTCAGCTCCAGTTCGATGATGCGCTCGATCCCCCGGTCGCCGATCACCACCGGCACGCCGACGTAAAGATCCTTAATGCCGTACGGCCCGTTGACATAGGCGGCCACGGGCAGGACCCGCTTCTCGTCCTTGAGATAACTTTCCGCCATGGCGATGGCCGAAGCCGCCGGAGCGTAATATGCCGAGCCCGTCTTGAGCAGGCTGACGATCTCGGCGCCGCCGTCGCGGGTGCGCTGCACGATCTCGTCGAGCCGCTGTTGCGTGATCCAGCCCATCTTGACGAGTTCGGGCAGCGGGATGCCCGCCACCGTCGAAAAACGCGGCATCGGCACCATGGTGTCGCCGTGGCCGCCGAGCACGAAGGCCGACACCTCCTCGACGCTGACGCCCAATTCCTGGGAAAGGAAATGGCGGAAGCGGGCGCTGTCGAGCACGCCGGCCATGCCGACGATCTTCTGGTGCGGGTGCTGGGAATACTGACGCAGCGCCCACACCATGGCGTCGAGCGGATTGGTGATGCAGACCACGAAGGCGTCCGGCGCATGGGTCTTTATGCCCTCGCCCACTGCGGCCATGATCTTGAGATTGATGGCCAAGAGATCGTCGCGGCTCATGCCGGGCTTGCGCGGCACGCCGGCCGTCACGATCACGACATCGCTGCCGGCAATATCGGCATAATCGTTGGTGCCCCTGAAGACCCCGTTGTAGCTCTCCACCGCTCCGGCCTGAGCGATATCCAGCGACTTGCCCTGGGGCAGACCCTCTACGACATCGAACAGGATGACGTCGCCAAGCTCCTTCAGACCGATCAAGAGGGCAAGCGTACCGCCGATCTGTCCGCCGCCGATCAGCGAGATCTTCTTGTGAGGCATCCTTAGTTCCTTTCTAAAGGAGAGGACGGCCCGCTAAGTAGCGCGCATGGGAAAGCGAGGCAAGGCTGGCCCGAGACGCGCGAAAAAAAGCCGAGCAGGCGCAACCGCGCCCGCCCGGCTTACAATCTGACGCGAAGTTCGATCAGACCGCCTGCTTCAGTTCCTTCGCGGCGCGGAAGGCGACCTTCTTGCTCGCCTTGATCTTGATGGCCTCGCCCGTCGCCGGGTTGCGGCCCATACGCGCGGCGCGCTTCCTGACCACCAGAATGCCAAGCCCGTTCAGACGGACGCGCATGCCCTTCTTCAGGTGCTTGGTGATGAGGCCGATCGTCTCCTCCAGAATCGCATGGGACTGTTTGTTCGACAGATCATGCTTGGCGGCGACTTGTGCCGCCAATTGACGCGTGGAGACCGTTTCGACTTTCGGCTTTGCGGCGACGGGTGCGCCAGGCATTGGTGCGAATGCGACTTTTGCCATGTGTGGTTCCTCTGCGAATCGAAAGAAGCCTCATACTAAAGCATTTCCTGCAAAGGCAAGAGGAGGGATGCGTCGAAAAGCGCGATTTTTAGGGGTTTTCTGGGGATGGATGCGCAGTTTCCGCCGGGCACGTGCGGGAAAACCGCCTATTTTAGGGCTTTCTGCGCACGCTGCAGACGGCCCGCAGCTGCGACATCAGGCTCGGGGGACTGCTTACGCCTCGTTGTTTTCGGCGTCGGGCGCGTTGTCCTGGCGCTCGGCGATGCGGGCGGATTTGCCCCGCCGGCCACGCAGATAATAGAGCTTGGCCCGGCGTACGCGGCCTTTGCGGACTACAACCACGCTGTCGACCAGCGGCGAAAAGATCGGAAACACGCGCTCCACGCCCTCGCCATAGGAAATCTTGCGCACCGTGAAGCTCTCGTTGATGCCCTGACCCTGGCGGGCGATGCAGACGCCCTCGAAGGCCTGAAGCCGCTCGCGCGTCTTGTTCTGCTTGGTCTTCTCGTCGAAGGTGACGTCCACCACCTTGACGTTGACCTTCAGCGTGTCGCCGGAGCGGAATTCGGGAAGCGGACTGGCGCGCAGGGCCTTCATCTGCTCGATTTCGAGCTCCTGGATCAGGTTCATCGGGGTCTCCATGCGCGCGCGTGTGAAAGGAGGGGCCGTATAACCTAGCCCTTTCCCTTTTCATAGAGGGCCCAAAGCTCGGGCCGCCGAAGCCGGGTGAGGCGTTCGGCCTCGGCCCGCCGCCACTTGGCAATTTCCTTGTGATTTCCTTTGGTTAGGACCTCCGGAATAACCCGTTCCTCGAAGCTCTGGGGACGGGTGTACTGGGGGTATTCCAGAAGCCCGGCGCTGAAGCTTTCCTCGGCCGGCGAGGCTTGGTCGCCCAGCACGCCCGGGATCAGCCGGACCGTTGCCTCGATCAGCGCCATGGCGGCGATCTCGCCCCCCGCCAGAACGAAATCGCCGAGCGAAATCTCTTCAACGTCACGCGCCGCGATGACACGCTCGTCGAGCCCCTCGAAGCGGCCGCAGAGCAGCACCGCACCCGGTCCCTCGGCCAGCGCCTTCACCCGCGCCTGGGTCAACGGCGCGCCGCGCGGCGAAAGATAGATCAGCGGGCGCCCCGCACGCTCCACCGCGTCGATGGAAGCCGCCGCCACGTCGGCGCGCATCACCATGCCCGGCCCGCCGCCCGCCGGCGTATCGTCCACCGTCTTGTGCTTGCCGAGGCCGTGATCGCGGATGTCGCGCACCTGGAGCGACCACAACTTCTTCTCCAACGCCTTGCCCACCAGCGATACGCCGAGCGCGCCCGGGAACATCTCCGGGAACAAGGTGAGGACGGTGACGGACCAGGGTTCCGAGTGTGTGTGCTGCATCACCCCTCCCCCGAGCGCTCCGCGCTCGGACCCTCCCGCAAGGGGAGGGTGGATTCATCTGCTTCGGTTTCCTCCGGCACGGCGACGATAATGCGCCCCGCCTTCATCTCGATCCGCGGCACATTCTCGCGCGTAAAAGCGATCAGCACCTCGCTGCCGTCGTCGCGCGCAATCGCTAAGACGTCGCTGGCGCCGAAATTATGGACAGCGGCGACCTTGCCGATGCGCCGGCCCTGCTCGTCTTCCGCCGCCAAGCCCACCAGATCGGCATGGTAGAACTCTTCGCCCTCGGCGGGCGGCAGCGCCGAACGCGCGACGGTGAGTTCGAGGCCTTTCAACTTCTCGGCCGCGCTGCGGTCCGCGATCTCCTTGAAGGCAACCGCGGCCTCGCCGTCCTTCAACACCCGCAAAGCGCCGACCGTGAAGCTGCGCCCATCCGCCGCGTGCAACGGACCATAGGCGCCGAGCTTGTCGGGCGCTGCGGTGAAGGTCTTGACCCGCACCTCGCCCTTCAGCCCATGCGCGCCGAGGACGACGGCAAGAAGAACGTCGCGGCTCACCCTTAAGATGCCGCCTCGGCTGGCGGCGCCGCGGCCTTGGCCGCAGCCGCCGCGCGTTCCTGCGCCTTCTTCTTCGGCTTGGCCTTCTCGGGATTGTTCTTCTTGAGCGGCTTGAGCACGCCTCCATTGGCGAGGAAGCGATGCACGCGGTCGGTCGCGGTGGCGCCCTTGGCGAGCCACGCCTTGGCCTTGTCGAGATCGAGCTTGACGCGGTCGGCGTGATCCTTGGGCAAGAGCGGATTGTAGAATCCGATCTTCTCGATGAAGCGGCCGTCGCGCGGCATGCGCGAATCCGCGATGACGATCATGTAATGCGGGCGCTTCTTGGTGCCGGCCCGCGCCAGTCTGATTTTCAAAGCCATTCTATTTGTTCCCTTCCGTGTGTGAATTTGGTCCGATCGGTTCCCTCCCCTGAAAGGGGAGGATTAGGGAGGGGTCATGCCGCGGTGACCCCCACCCGATCCGGCTTCGCCGGATCGACCTCCCCCTTTTCAGGGGGAGGAAACAGAAATTCATGTTCATCGCCTCCCTCCCGGCATCACGCCCGGCGGCGGTCCGCCGCCGAACATTCCGGCGAGCCCCTGCATCGCACGTCCGCCCTTGCCCATCTTCTTCAGCACGTCGGACATCTGGCGGTGCATCTTAAGCAGCTTGTTGACGTCCTGGACCTCGACGCCGGCGCCCGCCGCGATCCGCTTCCTGCGCGAACCGTTGATGACATCGGGATCGGCGCGTTCCTTGCGGGTCATCGAGGAGATGATCGCCTCCTGATGGGTGATGACCTTGTCGTCGATGCCGGCGGCGTCGAGCTGGCTCTGCACCTTGCCGACGCCCGGCAGCATGGCGAGCACGCCCTTCATGCCGCCGAGCTTCTTCATCTGGCGCAGTTGGTCGGCGAGATCGTCCATGTCGAACGATCCCTTCTTCATCTTGGCCGCGAGCTTCTCGGCCTTGTCCTTGTCGATGGTTTCGGACGCCTTCTCGACCAGGCTGACCACGTCGCCCATGTCGAGAATGCGTGCCGCCATCCGCGCCGGATGGAACGCCTCCAGCGCATCGAGTTTCTCGCCCACGCCGAGGAACTTGATCGGCGCGCCGCTGACCGCGCGCATCGAGAGTGCTGCGCCGCCGCGCGCGTCGCCGTCGGCGCGGGTCAAGATGATGCCGGAGAGGGCCACGCGCGCGTTGAAGTTTTTGGCGATGTTGACCGCATCCTGGCCGGTCAGGCTGTCGGCGACCAGCAGCGTCTCGTGCGGATTGGTCGCCTCGCGCACCTGGGCGACCTCGGCCATCAGCTGTTCGTCGATATGCTGGCGCCCGGCGGTGTCGAGGATCAAGACGTCGTAACCGCCGACGCGCGCCGCAGCCATCGCGCGCTTGGCGATCATCAGCGGCGTCTGTCCGGCGACGACAGGCAGCGTGGCGACGCCCGCCTGCTCGCCGAGGATCTTCAACTGCTCCATGGCAGCGGGGCGGTTGACGTCGAGCGACGCCATCAGCACGCGCTTCTTCTCCTTGGTCTGGAGCAAGAGGCCGAGCTTGGCGGAGGTGGTGGTCTTGCCGGAGCCTTGCAGGCCGACCATCAGGATCGGCGCCGGCGGCGAGCCGAGCATGAGGGCGGCATTGTCGCTGCCCAGCGTTTCGACCAGCTGGTCGTGGACGATCTTGACCACTTGCTGGGCGGGCGTGACCGAGCGGATGACCGCCTCGCCCTCGGCCTTCGGGCGAACCTTGGCGATGAAATCGTCTACGACCGAAAGCGCCACATCGGCTTCGATCAGCGCGGCGCGGACCTCGCCCAGCGCCGCGTCGACATCGGCCTCCGACAGCGCGCCGCGGCCGCGCAGCTTGTCGAACACGCCGCCGAGGCGGGATTGTAGAGAGTCGAACATCGAGCACCCAAAGCAGCAACGCCCCAGGGGGCGCACCTGCGCTGCCTGGGGGCGATCCCGGACCCGGTCCGGGACCGGAAAGGCCGAAGTCTTTCCGGAAGCGGCCGGGTTTTAGGACGGGCGAAACCTGCTGTCAATTTTCCCCGGTTATAGCGCGGGAGCCTCGGCAGGAACGGTCCCCGCCAAAATTGCGGAAAACTTGAATCAAATCGCCGGGGCCGATTTCACCGGGCGCCAAAGGATTGCCGGTATAAAAGGCGCCATGAGCAATGTGACAGGGATCGCCGCGGCGGGCGTCTATGCCAGCGCGGCCCGCTTCGACGCCGCCAAGCCGGGCAAACCGGCGGCGCAAGATAGGCCGCCGGAGGTGATTTCGCCCAAGGCGCTGGTCAATCTGTCCGCCTCCGAAGTCGCCTACACCGCAAGCCTGCAGACGCTGCGCTCGACGAACAAAATGATGATGGGCTATCTGCTCAACATCAAAGTCTGACGGCCTATTTGCCGAATTGAACCGTCAAGAACATCTTTTCGACCGTCGCGCGCGACTGGGGACCGTCGGTCGAGCCGTGGATTTCCAGCGCCGCCCAGCGGCCCGGATAGGCGCGGTGGAAAACCGCCTGCTGGATGTAGAGGCCGACGAAAGTGGACGGCCCGCCCGGCGCGGACATCGTCGCCCGGCGGATCAGACCGTCGCGGCCGTCGACCGAAACCTGCGCTTGCGAATAGTCCGGATAGTTCTTGGCGTCGCTGAGATCGTTCGAATAGAAGCCGAAATCGCTGCGCAGATTGAACGCCGGGCCGACGATCTCGCCGACCGCGGAATCCGTCTCCGGAAGCGCGTGGAACTGCGTTCCGGGCGGCGCGTAAAAGCTGAAGCCCTGCCCGGTGTCGATCTTTTGCCAATCGGGCGGATATTCGATGGTCTCGGCGGGCTGGCGCGCCGCGCTCAGCGGTTCCTGGACCGTGGCGGGATGACGGATCAACCCTCCAAGCCCCCAATAGGCGAAGATGCCGACCACGACGAGCGTCAGCAGCCCTGCAAAGATTTGCGCGGTGGTTCGTGACATGGCGCCAGTGTACCGCCTTATTCTCCCAACCCCAACTCCCGCGCCAGGTAAACGAATGACAGCGCCCACATTTCGGCGGCTTGCTTGTGGTTGGCCGCCGCGGCGTGGCCGCCATCGGTATTCTCGTAGAACAGCACGCTGTGGCCCTGCTCCTCCATCCGCGCCGCCATCTTGCGGGCGTGCGCCGGCGTGACGCGGTCGTCGCTGGTGGCGGTGACGAACAGCACCGGCGGATAGGTCTTCTTGGCGCTGACGGTCTGGTAGGGGGAATAGCTGCGGATATAGGCCGCCATCTTGGGATCGGCCGGATCGCCGTACTCGGCGATCCACGAAGCGCCCGCGCCGATGTGGGTGTAGCGGATCATGTCGATCAGCGGCACCTGACAGACCACCGCGCCCAGGAGTTCCGGATGCTGCGTCATCACGGTGGAAACCAAGAGCCCGCCGTTCGATCCGCCCATGATGCCGAGCTGGGTGGCCGTGGTCAGTCCGCGCTTCTCGATGTCGGCGGCGACCGCCGCGAAATCGTCGAAGGCGCGCTGGCGGTGAGTTTTCAACGCGGCCTCATGCCAGCCCGGCCCGAACTCGCCGCCGCCGCGGATGTTGGCCAGCACATAAGTGCCGCCGCGCGTCAGCCACAGCCGGCCGAAATTCGCCGAATAGGACGGGTTCATCGAAATCTCGAAACCGCCATAGCCGTAGAGGATGGTCGGCCGCGGACCCTTGGCGTCCTTCGCGCGCACGACGAAGTAGGGGATTTTTGTGCCGTCCTTCGAGGTGGCCTCGAATTGCTCGCTCATCAGCCCCGAGGCGTCGAAGCGCGGCGGCAGCGCTTTGATCTCGGCCGGCTCGTCGTTGCCGCCGTCGAAGTAAAGCGTGGAGGGCTTCAGGAAACTCTCGAAGCCGAAATAAGCCTCGGGCCCGAAATCATTGGTCGAGATGATGTGGGTGGACCCGCCCGCCGGAAGATCGAGCTTCTCGTCCGTCCATTTGCCGTCCGCGAAACGGAATGCGTGGATCGAACCCACGACATTGTCGTAGATCGAGACATAGACCGCATCGCGGCCTGCCGCCACTTCGTCGATGGAGGAGCGAGGCCCCGGCGCATAAAGCACCGAAACCGGCGGCAATTTCTGCGGTCCCGTGCCTGCAAGTCCAAACGCGATCAGCGCGCCTTTGGCGATTTTCGCCCCGCCGGGCGGCGTCCAGTCCTCGCGCAAAGTGAATATAAGCCGGCCCTGGTGCAGGCCTTGCAACTGCGCCGACAGAGGCAAGGGAAGTTTCCACCACGCGCCATCGGAGGCGGGAAGATAATATTCCGCCTCGAAGAAACTCGGCGCACGCACGATGACGGCAATGCTGCCGGCGGGATCGCGCAGCACGGTTGCTGCGACCGAGACGTCCGCCTCCTTGCCTTCCATCACGGTCTTGGCATCGGCGACCCTCTCGCCGCGGTGCCAGAATTTCACGATGCGCGGATAGCCGGAGGTTGTGAGCGAGCCGGGGCCGAAATCGGTGCCGAACATCACCGTATTGTCGTCAACGAGTGCGACATCGGACTTCGCCTCTTTGAGCGCGAAGCCGTCCTTAACGAACGCCTTGCTCGCCAGATCGAACTCGCGCACCACCACGGCGTCGCCCCCGCCGCGCGACAGGTTCACCAGGCAGCGTGTCAGCGTGGGCGAGCACTGCGCGCCCTTCCACACCCAATTCTCCTTTTCGTCCGCCGCAAGCTTGTCGAGGTCGAGCAGGATGTCCCATTTGGGCTGCGCGTTGGCGTAATCGGCGATCGTCGTGCGCCGCCACACACCCTTGGGATGCTCGGCGTCCTGCCAGAAGTTGAAGACATATTGGTGGTCGAGATTGCCGTAGGGAACGCGGTCGGTGGCGTCCAGTACCTGCAGGATGGAATCGTAGTCGGCCTGATAGCGCGGATCGGCCTTGAGCACGCCGCGCGACCGCTGGTTCTGCTCCTCCACCCAGGCGAGCGGCTTGGCGCCATGGATGTCTTCCAGCCAGATATACGGATCTTCCACGGTCTTTCCTTTGCCAGCGAAGGCGGCCGTCGCAGCCGCCAGCCCGATCAACACCAGTGCGAAACGGCGCATCGGTTCCTCCCCTTCAGCCGCAAAAGTTGAACGGAAACGAGGGCGATAGGTCAACCCGGCACTGGTCGGCGAAGATGTCACGGCCTATATAGGCCGGCTATGACCCCGTTCCTCAAAATGCACGGCCTGGGCAATGATTTCGTCGTGTTCGACGCGCGAAAACAAGCCCTTGCGCTCGACGCCGCCGCCGCGCGCGCCGTCGCCGACCGCCGCCGCGGCGTCGGCTGCGATCAGGTGATTGTGATCGAGCGGGCGAGGGACGCCGACGCCGCCATGCGCATCTTCAATGCCGACGGCGGCGAGGTCGAATCCTGCGGCAACGCGGCGCGCTGCGTGGCGCGTCTGTTGATGGCTGAAACGGACCACGACAGCGTGCGCATCGATACGCCGGGCGGGCTGCTGGTCTGCAGCGACGCGGGCGGCGGCCTGGTAACGGTGGACATGGGCGCGCCTGTTCTGGCGTGGGACAAGGTGCCGCTGTCCTGCCCCGCCGATACCAATCGCTTCGTGCTGAGCGTGGACGGAACCTCGCACGCGGTCTCGGCCGTCTCAATGGGCAATCCGCATTGCGTGTTGTTCGTCGACGATGCCGAAGCCGCGCCGGTGGCGAGCCTTGGTTCGCGCATCGAGCGCCATCCCATGTTCCCCAAGCGCACCAATGTTGAATTCGTAACGGTGCGCGACCGCACCCATCTGCGCATGCGGGTGTGGGAGCGCGGCGCGGGGATTACCCAGGCCTGCGGCTCCGGCGCCTGCGCGGCGGCGGTGGCGGCCAATCGGCGCGGCTTGACCGGAGCCAAGGTCGAGGTCGAATTGGACGGCGGTACCCTCGCGCTCGAACTCAGCGGCGGCCACGTCCTGATGACAGGGCCGGCGGCGTTCGTCTTCAAGGGCGAAGTCGATTGGGTGGCGCTGACGTGAGCGCGCAAATCGTCACCTTCGGTTGCCGGCTGAACGCCTACGAATCCGAGGCGATCCGCGCGCGCGCCGCCGAAGCGGGCCTCGACAACGCCGTGATCGTCAACACCTGCGCGGTGACGGCGGAAGCGGTACGCCAGTCGCGCCAGGAAATCCGCAAGCTCAAGCGCGCCCGGCCCGGCGCGCGCATCATCGTCACCGGCTGCGCGGCGCAGACCGAGCCCGGCACCTATGCCGCGATGGACGAGGTCGACCTGGTGCTCGGCAACCGCGAGAAGCTCCAGACCGAGAGCTATTCCTTCGGCGTCAACGAACGGGTGCGCGTCAACGACATCATGGCGGTCAAGGAAACCGCCTCGCAGTTCGTGGAGAGTTTCGACGGCAAGAGCCGCGCCTTCCTTCAGGTGCAGAATGGCTGCGACCACCGCTGCACCTTCTGCATCATCCCCTACGGGCGCGGCAATTCGAGAAGCGTCGGGGCGGGCGCTGTGGTCGCGGAGGCGCGCCGGCTGGTGGAAAACGGCTACAGCGAGATCGTGCTCACCGGCGTCGACCTCACCTCTTATGGTGCGGACCTGCCGGGTGCGCCGTCGCTCGGCGCTTTGGTGCGAAAGCTTCTCAAGCTGGTGCCGGAATTGAAGCGGCTGCGTCTCTCCTCCATCGATTCCATCGAAGCCGACGCGGAATTGATGACGGCCATCGCCGAGGAAGAGCGACTGATGCCGCATTTCCATCTCTCGGCGCAATCGGGCGACGACATGATCCTGAAGCGCATGAAGCGCCGCCACGCCCGCGCTCACACGATCCAATTCTGCGAGGAGGTCCGCCGCCTGCGCCCGGAGGCGGCCTTCGGCGCCGATCTGATTGCCGGCTTTCCCACCGAGACCGACGAGATGTTCGAGAACACCTTGAAGCTGGTGGACGAGGCGGGGCTTTCGGCGCTGCACGTCTTCCCCTTCAGCGCGCGGGAGGGCACGCCGGCCGCGCGCATGCCTGGGCTGCTGCGGGCCATCGTCAAGGCGCGCGCCGCCCGGCTGCGCGCCAAAGGCGCCGAGGCCAAGGCCAAGCGGCTCACGGCACTCGTGGGCAGCGACCAGATTCTGCTGATGGAAAAAGCCGAGCTTGGCCGCACGCCGTGTTTCGTGCCCGTCCGTTTTGTGGGCGATGCGGCGCCCGGCGAATTCAAGCGGGCCAGCATCGTCAGCGCGGCGCGCGATCATCTGACGGCGGTCGGCTTATGAGGGAGTTCGGCGAAGCGCCCCCGCCGCCGACGTTCCTCGAGCGGCTGAGGGAAGGGCTGGCGAAAAGCGCGGGCACGCTTGGCCTTGCCGACATATTGGTCAAGAAGAAGCTCGACGCCGACACCGTGACGGCGCTCGAAGAGGCGCTGATCCGCGCCGACATGGGCGCCCAAACGGCGCGCGAAATCGCCGCAGCGGTCGCCAAGGGCCGCTACGACGAAGATATTTCCCCCGCGGAACTGCGCAAGGTTCTTGCGGACGAGATCGCGCGCGTGCTGAAGCCGGTCGAACGGCCGTTCGTCATCGACCGCACAAGAAAGCCGTTCGTCGTGCTGGTCGCCGGCGTCAATGGCACGGGAAAAACCTCCACCATCGGCAAGCTCGCGGCGAGGCTGGTACGCGACGGACATAAAGTTGTGCTGGCGGCCGGCGACACGTTCCGCGCCGCCGCCATCGAGCAGCTGCAAATCTGGGGCAGCCGGGCGGGCGCCGAGGTGTTCGCGCGGGCGCCCGGTTCCGACGCGGCGGGGCTCGTTTTCGACGCCCTTTCGCGGGCGCACTCCTCGGCGGCGGACGTCCTCTTGATCGACACCGCGGGCCGTATGCAGAACAAAGCGGGCTTGATGGCGGAACTGGAGAAGATCGCCCGCGTGCTAAAAAAGCGGGACAGCGATGCACCCCATGCGTCACTGCTCGTTCTGGACGCAACCACTGGACAGAACGCGGTTGCACAGGTGGAGGCGTTCGCCGCCGCAGTTCCCCTGAGCGGACTGGTGATGACCAAGCTAGACGGCAGCGCCAAAGGCGGAATCCTGGTGGCGCTGGCGGCAAAATTCGCCTTGCCGGTCTATTTCATCGGCGTCGGCGAGAAAGAGAATGACCTTCAACCTTTCGCAGCCGAGGCTTTCGCCAAGGCGCTGACCGGGGCCCCATGAATTCCCAAGTGAAGCGCGCGATCCTCGATTTCGGCCCGTTGCTGCTGTTTTTCGCGGCGTATAAGCTGTTCGGAATATTTGCCGCTACGGCGACCGTGATGGCCGCGGCGGTGGTAGCCGTGCTCGCCGGTTATTGGCTCGAGCGCAAGATTCACCCGATCCCGTTGGCCACCGCCGTCATCGTCCTGATTTTCGGCGGACTGACGCTTTATCTGAACAACGCCATGTTCATCAAAATGAAGCCGACAATGATTTACGCGCTGTTCGGCTCGGTGCTGCTCGGCGGATTGTATTTCGGCCGGCCGCTCGTCAAATATGTCTTCGGCGCGGCCGTGACGCTGAACGAGGCGGCCTGGCGCATTCTCAGTTGGCGCTTCGGTCTGTTCTTCTTTGTAATGGCGTTTCTCAACGAATTGATTTGGCGCAATTTTTCCAACGACCTATGGGTCGACTTTCATGTCTTCGGGGCCGTCGCGCTGACCCTCCTATTCTCGATGAGTCAGGTTCCGTTCCTGCTCAAGCATCAGATCGAGACAGAAACTCCGCCTGCTGACTAGAGCTTGTTGCGGCCGCCGGGGTTGACGTTACAGATAGCAGCGCGCAACCCAGCCGGAGAATTCGCGTCGGGTAAACTGCTCAGCTCGGGTTCCCGGCATTGCATTCTTGCACGCAAAAGCGATAGAGACAGTTGTCTGCGGACGCGCGCTTGTCTATTGTCCGTGTGCGCTGTTTGGTGGACGCGCAGAGCACCCGGCGTTCAGGGGATGGTTTTCTCGAATCCGAATTGACGCGTAACGTCGATCGGGCATTTCAAATGGCAGGGGTGTCGGATGAAAGGTCAGCGAAGGCCGAACGGCGGCTTCGATCTCGCGGAGGCGCCGTCGCATCTCATACGGCGGTGCCAGCAATACTTCAGCGAGCTGTTTGCGCTCGAAACCGGCAACAGCGAAGTGACCAAACAGCAGTTCACGGTGCTGGCCGCGCTCGAGAACAACGAGGGTGTCAGCCAGACGGCGCTCGTCGGGATGACGGGCATCGACCGGTCGACCCTGGCCGAGATGGTGCGCCGCATGCTCGAACGCGGGCTGTTGTCGCGCGAACGCACCGAAAAGGATGCGAGGGCCAATGCCGTCGCCATCACCGGCAGCGGCCGCAAGGCGCTGCGCGCGGGGCGTTCGGCGGCCGATAGGGCCGAAAAGGCGTGGCTCGAGGCCCTGCCGGCGTCGGAGCGCGGCAAATTCGTCAAGCATTTGTCGACGATCGCCTCGGCCGGCGAGGAGTTTCAGCTCAACGGCTCGGGCAAGGCGAAGCACAAGGCCCGCCGCCGCCGCCGTACAACGTCCTGAATCTAAACGCGGATATCGACCTGCGAGCCCATGGGCGCCGATCCCGGGCGCAAGGCCTGGGGCGCAGGTTTGCTCTCGGCTTGCTGAAAGGGAAGCGGCTCGAAGACCGGCTTGCCGTTCGCTGGCGCCGGGCGCGCGGCGCCCTGCTGGGCGGCGATCACAAGATTGGCGGCGCTGATCTGCATCGCCGCCGAGAGTTTCAGATATTGGTTTCCGAATCCTGAAGAGCGCCAAGCGCGCGCTTCGCCTTGCGCCAGGCGGCAAGCGTGGCGACGATCATGCACCCAAGCCCAATGGCGCTGGCCGCGTAGGCCGGCCACACATAGAGCGCATAGCCGCCCTGGGAAAGAAAATCGTTCATGCCGCCCTCGACAGCATCAGCGTGCGCGCCCGCCGGTTCAGGATTTCGGTCCGGATGCGCACCAGCCACAGGCTGAAGAACAGCAGCGTATAGCCCCCCATCATCAGGAACAGCGGCCAGAGGAACGCCGGCGCGATCTTGCCCGCGAAGATGCTGTTGCCCTGATGCAGCGTGGTCCACCAATTGACCGAAAAATAGATGATCGGAAGGTTGACCGCGCCGATGATCGCCAGGATGGCGCAGGCGCGCGCCGAACGGGTCTCGTCCTCGATGGCGCTGCCGAGCGCGATGTAACCGAGATAGAGCAGCAGCAAGAGCAGGAACGAAGTCAGCCGCCCGTCCCACACCCACCAGGCGCCCCACATCGGCTTGCCCCACAGCGAGCCGGTGATGAGGCCGAGCGCAGTGAACACTGCACCGAGAGGCGCCGCGGTCTTCGCCGCCACATCGGCCAGCGGATGGCGGTTGATCAGGCCGACCGCCGAAGCCACCGCCATCGCGCCATAGGCCATCATCGCCGTGGTGGAGGCGGGCACATGCACGAACATGATGCGGACCGTATCGCCTTGCTGGTAATCCGGCGGCACGCCGAAGCCGAGGATGAGGCCCGCAACGAGCGCAACCGCTGCCGCCGCGGCAATCCATGGCAAAAACAACCCGCTCACTTCCATGAAGCGCTTGGGGTTGGCGAGTTCGAAGATCGACATCGGGTTCCTCTAAGCTGTCCTGGGGCGCACCGCAATTGCGGCTTTCAGGTCGTGAGATTGAGCCTGACGGAGGCCGCCGCCGCGAACGGCGACAACACGACTGACAGCAAGGAAAATGCCGCCAGGAACAGGAAGGCGCCGTTCGCCAGCCCGTCCTCGGCCGCCAGCACGGCGCCGCTGCCGAAGATCACGCAGGGCGCCAGGAGCGGTAAGACGATCAAGGGCAGGATCAGGCCGCCGCGGCGGATCGAGAGCGTCAGGGCCGCGCCCACTCCGCCGATGGCGCTGACCGCGGGCGTTCCGATCAGGAGCGAGACCACCAGGGCGGCGGTTCCCGTCGAGGAAAGATCGAACAGAACCGCCAGCAGCGCCGACAGCACCGTCAGCGGCAGTCCGGTGGCGAGCCAATGCGCGGCGATCTTGGCGAGCGCGGTCGCTTCCAAAGACAATGGCGAGAGCGCGATGAGATCGAGACTGCCGTCCTCGTAATCGGCCTGGAACAGCCGGTCGAGGGAGAGCAGCGCCGCCAGCACCGCGGCCACCCACAACACGCCGCCGGCGATGCGCGCCAGGAGCTTGAGATCGGCGCCAACGCCGAGCGGCACCAGCGTCACGACGCAGGCGAAGAAGGCGAGCGCCAGGGCGGCGCCTCCGCCGGCACGCACCGCCAGGCGAATATCGCGGGAGAGCAGCGCGAAGAACGGCGTCATCGCCCCGGCCCCAAGTTCAAGGTCTCGCAGGCGACGCCCAGCGTCTCGTGCGTCGCGGCGACGACCGTGCCCCCGGCCGCGCAATGGGCGGCGACGGTCTTGGCCACCAGCGCCTTGCCTGCCGTGTCGAGCGCCGCCAGCGGCTCGTCGAGCAGCCACAAGGGCCGCGCGCAGAGTTGCAGCCGGGCGAGCGCTAGGCGGCGCTTCTGCCCGGCGGAGAGATACTGGCCGGGCAGCTCGGCCAGCGCCTTGAGCCCGAAGGTCTCCATCGCCTCGTCCAGATCGCCCCCGCTCGCGTACAGCCGCGCGAAGAAAGCGAGCTGCTCGCGCACGCAAAGCTGCGGCTTGACCGCATCGTGATGACCGAGCCAGCCGACGAATTTGCCCCGCTCCTCGGCGTCGCTGACCGCCTCGCCATCCGTCCGCAGGCGGATGGTCCCGGCGGCGGGGCTGAGCAGGCCGGCGATCAGCCTGAGCAGCGAGGTCTTGCCCGCTCCGTTGGGGCCCTGCAGCGCGAGCGCCCGGCCGGCGGCCAGCGAAAAGCTCAGCTCGCGGAACAGCACGCGCTGCCCGCGGATGCAGGCCAAGCCTTCGATGTCGAGAGAAATCAATGCAGTCAAATCTCAATACATATGCTGGCCGCCATTGATCGACATGGTCGAGCCGGTGACGAATCCCGCATCGTCGCAGACCAGGAATAGCACGCCGCGTGCGATCTCGTCAGCCTTGCCGAGCCGGCCGACCGGACTGCGCGCCACGATCTTCTCCAGCACGTGATGGGGCACGGCGGCCACCATGTCGGTGTCGATGTAGCCCGGGGCGATGGCGTTGACCGTGATGCCCTTGGGCGCACCCTCCTGCGCCAGGGCCTTGGTGAAACCGTGGATGCCCGACTTGGCGGCGGCATAGTTCACCTGGCCGTACTGGCCGGCTTGGCCGTTGATCGAGCCGATATTGACGATGCGCCCGAAGCCCCGCGCCAGCATCGACTCCCACACCGCCTTGCACATGTTGAAGCAGCCGCCGAGATTGATGTCGAGCACGTGATCCCAGCCCGAGCGCTCCATGCGCCGCATGGTGCCGTCATGGGTGACGCCCGCATTGTTCACCAGCACATCGATGGGGCCGAGCTCAGCCGTCACCTTCTCGACGCCCGCCACACAGGCGTGGAAGTCCGCCACGTCCCATTTGTAGGCGGCGATGGAGGTGGCCATCGTGAACGCCTTGGCGCGCTCGTCATTGCCGGCATAGTTGGCGGCGACGGCGAACCCCGCCTTCTTCAGCGCGACCGAGATCGCCTCGCCGATCCCGCGCGTGCCGCCCGTGACGATCGCCACCCGTGACATGTTCCGCTCCCAGATTTTATTGTCGCGACTGCAAATCATTTCGTACATCGCGATCGCGCGCGCTGTCGAGATCGCCGCCTTGTGCTGCACTCGCTCGCAAATTGCCGCGCCTGCGAGTGCGGAATGGCGATCAAGAATATGCATGATCTATCAATAACTTAGAAGACGCGTTCCACGTCAGCCGCTATTGCACCCGCGCAAAATGGCTGGACACGCTAGAAAGTGTCATGTTGACTGAAGCCATCGGAATGCCCGCCGGAAACGGGGCTCGCTCGACAACTCCATGGGGTGGCGCGTGGCGGAAGAAACTTCGAAAGCCGAAAGTCCGGTCATCATCAAGAAATACGCGAACCGGCGGCTCTACAACACCCGGACCTCGAGCTATGTGACGCTCGATCATCTCTGCGAAATGGTCAAGGCGGGCACCGAGTTCCAGGTCCTCGATGCGCGCACCGGCGAAGACATCACCCGCTCGGTCCTCACCCAGATCATCTTCGAGGAGGAGACCAAGGGGCACAACCTGCTGCCAATCCGCTTCCTGCGCCAGCTCATCCGCCTCTATGGCGACAGCATGCAGGCCTTCGTGCCGGGCTATCTCGACTTGTCGATGGAAAGCTTCACCAAGAACCAGGAGGCCATGCGCAGCCGCATCGCCGAAGCCTTCGGCGGCGGCAGCCAGGCGCTGGAGAATCTGACGAAGCAGAATCTCGCCATGTTCGAGCGCGCCATGCAGATGTTCACGCCCTTCGTCCCGCGCGCCCAGCGCCCCGAGGACGGCGAAGCCAGGGCCAATGGCAGCGGCGAGGCGAAAACCTCGGAAGAGATCAGCGAACTGAAAAGCGAGATCGAGGCGATGCGCCGGCAGCTCGCCGAACTGAGCCAGCAGCGCAAATAGCTATTTCAGCCAATCCGGCTTGAGCACCGGCTCGCCGAAGTAGTAGCCCTGGAAACTGTCAACGCCGAAGCTTTCGAGCAGTTGGGCTTCCTCTTCCGTCCCCACCCATTCCGCTGTTGTCTTGAGATTGAAGCTCTTGGCGAGGTCGACTAGCGTGCGCACGAATATCTGGTTCTCGGGCGCGTTCACAAGCCCCACGATATAGGCGCCGTCGATCTTGACGGTGTCGAGGCGCAGCATCTGCAGATTGCGGAACGACGTATAGCCGGCGCCGAAGTCGTCGATCGCCACGCGGCAACCCATCTCGCGCAATTGCGAAACGAACTGGGCGTTCTCCTCGAAATGGTTCAGCGCCGCGGTTTCGGTCAGCTCGACCACCAGGCGGTCGGCGATCGCCGAGTTGGCCCGGACGTAATCGACGAACGACTGCAGCCAGGCGATGTCGCACGAAGTGGTGCCCGAGACGTTGATGCTCAAGGTGACATCCTTGTGCGCCCGCAGCGTGGCGACGGCCATTTCCAGCGCGTGGCGGTCGACCAGGCGGACCAGGCCGAGCTGCTCGGCCGCGGGGATGAACTGGTTGGCGGCGACGACGGTCCCGTCTTCGCGCAGCATGCGCAGCAGACATTCGTATTCCGTGACCTTGCGGCTCTTGGCGTTGACGATGGGCTGGTAGGCGAAGACCAGGCGCTTATCCTTCAAGGCGGTGGCGACCTCGTCGGCCACCGACATCAGACGCAGGCGCGCGCCCTCGCGCTGGGGCGACTGCTGATACATCGTGAAGCCGTCGCGGCCGCTGCCGCGGGCGCGGTCCAATGCTTCTTCCGCGCGCAGCATCGCCTCCTGGCTCGAGGCGGCGCCCGTGGGCAGCCACACCGCGCCCACCGAGGTGGTCGCCGCCACCTGGCCGGCCCGGGTCTCGACCACGCCTTCGCGCACCGCCGAGCGCAGCCGGTCGGCGACGATGACGATCTCAAGATCCGAACAGTTCTTCAGGATGACGCCGAACTTGTTGCCGGCGGTGCGGCCGATCACGTCGCTGGAGCGCAGCGAGCGCGCCAGCCTCTCGCCCACCGCCACGATCACTTCGTCGGCGGCGTCGAAGCCGTAGGAATCGTTGATCATCGCCAGACGGTCGATGGAGGCGACCAGGAAGGCGCAATGGCGCTCCTCGCGCTTGGCGCGGTCGATCGCCCCGGCCAGCTCGGCGCGCAGCGAATTGCGGTTGAGGTGGCCGGTCAGTTCGTCGCGTGTCGCGAGATAGGTGAGACGCTGGCTCTCGCGCTTGCGCTCGGTGATCTCGCGCACCACGCCGGTGAGCCGTTCGCTGCCGCCGTCGGCATTGGGGATGCGCACGCCCAACATGACGTACCAAACCGAGCCGAGCGCGGTGGCGAGCTCCACATCGATGTCGAACGCCACGTTCTCTCGCGCGTTGTTCGCGATCAGGGTCGCGAACTGGCCGCGCCCATTCGAACTCATCACGGAGAGCAGGGTCTTGCCGTGGTTGACCTTGCCGGTAACAACCTGCGGCGGAAGGGTGTCGCGTGCGCCGTCCCAGACGATGACGTCGTCGGCGATGGTCCAGTTGAAAGCGGCGATGCCCGCGCCCGTCACGGCCAGTTGCAGCCGTTTGGCGTCCTGGGCGGCGCGCAAGGGCGCGACGTTCTCCGCTGGCTTCTTCTGAAGCGTCCGGTTCTGCACTATCCACCACCCCAAGCCGGTTTCCGGCCTTTGCAGGCGATGATGACGTTGCCGCCTTAAAAAACTCGTAACTCTTGAGGCAAACAGAGCCGCCGCGCACCGCGGCCCGTGCTTTGCCTTAAGAAGAGGTTATGACGGCGATCGCGAATTGTACCCTTCTTGCCGGCCCGGCAGCCAAAGGCTGCCGAGGCCAAGTGCGCGGCGTTGAAAAGACCAAAGCGCGCCCGCAATTCGACGGTGAATGCCCGCGACGGCAGGCGCAGGGAGCTTGCTTCGTTCGCCCCTCGCCGATGGGCGCGCCGTGCCAATCCGGCACAGACGAAGCTGCATCTTTCTGGAACGGACCGCGGTTGAGAGCGGCCTTCGCGGCCCAGGTCCTCGCCCAGGCGTTGAGCCGGCCTTGCCGGCAGGACTTTTTCGCGCAGTCGGCATATCGCGGACGCGCCGTGCGCAGCGCAATGCACTTCGACGAGAGTTTCTGAATCGTGCGCTATTGCTGCGCGTAATATTCGGCGTGGCCGATATAGGCGGCGCCGAGCACGCGGCCGTAACCGCCCTGCTGCACCACCACGACGACACCGTCATGCGCTGGCGTCTTGGCGTCCGCGGGCGGCAGATCGAGCGAAACGGCGCGGCCGTTCCAGCGGCCGAGATCCTTGATGTCGCTCACCACGTTGCGATAGGTCCAGGTGCGTCCGCTGTTCTCACCGGCGCCGATATGGACGGCGACCGCAGAGCGCACACGGAACATCCAGATCGTGGCGTTGAGTTTGTGCTTCGGGCCGACGTCCGGCGCCGCGCCGATGCTGACGCGAAGTTTTTGCGGCGTGCGCGCCAGACCTATGCCGACCGACGGCGCCGTCAGATTGTTGTCAGAGACGGTCTGTAGCGCGCCGTCCAGGTTCGTCGCGTCGGCGCGCTCCTGCGCCGCTGCGTCGATCGCCGCTTCGACGTCGTCCTCGCGGCTGCCCACGACATCGCGTGTCCCGTCGACGACGATCTGGGGCGTGTAGACGCCGCCGCGGCCCAATGCCACCGCATAGGCCTTCTGGCGGCGCGTGTTGGCTTCGCTGGCCAGAGTGTCCTTCCAGCCCAGCATGTCCCAATAGGTGATCGGCAGGCTGACCGCGATCAGACCCTTGCGCTGGGTCAACTTGGTGAGCAGCGCATCGGCCGGCGGACAGGAACTGCAGCCCTGGCTAGTGTAAAGCTCGACCAGGATGGAGCGGTCCTCACCCGCAAAGGCGGCGCCCGCGAGCACGGCCAGGGCCAGAAGACCGGTCAAAAGAGCTTGCTTCATAGCCCGACCTTAGGACGGAGCGGCGCGGCTCACCAGTCACTTCGCCTTGAGGTTTGTGGCGGCGCACCACACCCGATTGACCTAAGATGTATATTACAGTAATATACAGAAATGTTCGATTTCGATCTGGTCGAGGGCTTCGAATGGGATTCGGGCAACGCCCGCAAGAGTCTCGACAAGCACGCCGTAAGCCAGGCCGAGGCCGAGCAGCTTTTCTTCAACATGCCGCTGCTGGTGGCCGGCGACGCGCGGCACAGCGGTGCGGAGATGCGGCTTCATGCGCTCGGAAAGACCGACGCGGATCGCAGGCTGCACATCACGTTTACGCTGCGCGCGGAGGGAACGAAGATACGAGTGATCTCTGCGCGCAATATGTCTCGTAAGGAAAGGTCGGTCTATGGACAAGAAGCTTAAGCCCCTGCCCGCCTTCGCAAACGAAGCCGAGGAGCGCAAATTCTGGGAAACGCACGACAGCGCCGACTATGTTGATTGGCGCAAGGCGGAGCGCGCGCGATTTCCGAACCTCAAACCGACCACGACGGCGATTTCCCTGCGTGTGCCGGTCAGCCTGCTCGAACGCATCAAGATCGCGGCCAACAAGCGCGACGTGCCCTATCAATCGCTCATCAAGGCCTGGCTGGCGGAGAAGGTGGAGAAGGCGTGACTACCCCGCCACCAGGTTCCGCAGCACATAGGGCAGAATGCCGCCGTTGGTGAAATAGGCGACCTCGTCCGCAGTGTCGATGCGCAGCGTGAGCGGCAGGGCGGCGCTGCGCCCGTCCGCATAATGGATCGTCGCAGTCACGGACATCCGCGCCTTGAGCTTTCCCGAAAGCCCCGGAATGTCGATCGTCTCCTCGCCGCTAAGCCCGTAGTCCTTGCGCGTTTTGCCGGCTTCGAACACCAGCGGCGCGATCCCCATGCCCACCAGATTGGAGCGGTGGATGCGCTCGAAGCTCTCGGCGATCACCGCGCGGATACCAAGGAGCTTGGGCCCTTTAGCGGCCCAGTCGCGCGACGAGCCAGTACCATATTCCTTGCCCCCGATGACGACGGCGGGCACGCCTTCCTTGGTATAGCGCTCGGCCGCGTCGAAGATCGCCATCTTCTCGCGTGAGGGATAATGGATCGTGTTGCCGCCTTCGGCCCCGCCCATCATCTCGTTCCGGATGCGGATATTGGCGAAGGTGCCGCGCTCCATCACCTCGTGATTGCCGCGCCGCGAGCCGTAGGAATTGAATTCCGGCGGCGGAATCTGCCGCTCCTGCAGATATTCGCCGGCGGGCGAAGAGGCTTTGATCGAGCCGGCCGGAGATATGTGGTCGGTGGTGATGGAATCGCCGAACAGCGCCAGGATGCGCGCGCCCTTGATGTCGCTGAGCGGGGCCGGCGCGATCTTCATGCCGTCGAAATAGGGCGGATTCTGCACATAGGTCGAGCCGACGTCCCACTGATAGGTCTGGCCCTTCTTGACCTTGACCTTCTTCCAGTTGGCGTCGCCCTCGAATACGTCGGCATAACGCGCGCGGAACGCCGAAGCCGTCACGCTCTTGCGGATCGTGGCGGCGATTTCCTTGGGCGATGGCCAGATGTCTTTCAGATAAACCGGCACCTCGTCCTGATCAAAGCCCAGCGGCTCCTTGGTCATGTCGAGATTGATCGAGCCTGCCAGTGCATAAGCCACCACCAGCATCGGCGAGGCCAGATAGTTCGCCCGCACCTGGGGATGCACGCGGCCCTCGAAATTGCGGTTGCCCGACAGGACCGCGGCGGCGACCAGATCGGCGCCGGTGATCGCGTCGGCGACGGGCGGCGGCAGCGGGCCGGAATTGCCGATGCAGGTGGTGCAGCCATAGCCGACCAGGGCGAAGCCGAGTTTGTCGAGATATTTGTCGAGGCCGGACTTGGCGAGATAGTCGGTCACCACCTGGCTGCCTGGCGCCAGCGAGGTCTTCACCCAGGGCCGCACTCTCAGGCCCTTCTCCACCGCTTTCTTGGCGACCAAGCCGGCGCCGATCATCACGTTAGGATTGGAGGTGTTGGTGCAAGAAGTGATCGCCGCGATCACCACGTCGCCATGGCCGATGCTGTAGCCGCCGCCTTCCACGGGTGCGCGGCGGTTGGCGTCGTCGCCTTTCTTGTAGACGTTGGTGAGCGCGTCGGCGAAGGCGTGCGCGGCGCCGGACAGCGGCACGCGGTCCTGCGGGCGGAAAGGACCGGCGAGGCTCGGCTCGACCGTCGCCAGATCAAGCGCCAGCGTCGAACTGAACACCGGCTCGGGGCTCTTGGCGGTGCAATAAAGGCCCTGCGCCTTGGCGTATTTCTCCACCAGCGCCACGCGGGCGGACTTCCTCGCCGTGTTCTTCAGATAGCGCAGCGTCTCGGCGTCGATCGGGAAGAAGCCGCAGGTGGCGCCATACTCCGGCGCCATGTTGGCGATGGTGGCGCGGTCCTCCAGCGCCATCTGGTCGAGCCCCGGCCCGGTGAACTCGACGAACTTGCCGACCACGCCGTGCTTGCGCAGCATCTGCGTGACGGTGAGCACCAGATCGGTGGCGGTGACCCCTTCGCGCAGCTTGCCCGTCACCTTGAAGCCGACCACTTCGGGAACCAGCATGGAGATCGGCTGACCGAGCATCGCCGCTTCCGCCTCGATGCCGCCCACGCCCCAGCCCAGCACTGACAGTGCGTTGACCATCGTGGTGTGGCTGTCGGTGCCGACCAGCGTGTCGGGAAACGCGAAATCGGCCGTCTTGCCGTTCGCGTCCATGCCTTTGCGCGTCCACACGGTCTGGGCGAGATATTCGAGATTGACCTGATGGCAGATGCCGGTGCCCGGCGGCACCACGCGGAAATTGGCGAAGGCCTGTTGGCCCCAGCGCAGGAACGCATAGCGCTCCTTGTTGCGCTGGTATTCCATGACGACGTTCTTCTTGAACGAGTCGCGGTGGCCGAAATTGTCGACCATCACCGAATGGTCGATGACGAGATCGACCTCGGCCAGCGGATTGATCTTCTCGGGGTCGCCGCCCAGTTTCTTCATGGCATCGCGCATGGCCGCCAGATCGACGACCGCGGGTACGCCGGTGAAGTCCTGCATCAGCACGCGCGCCGGGCGGAAGGCAATCTCGCGATTCGCCGACTTTCCAGTGGCCCAACCGGCCACCGCCTCGATGTCGGCGGCGGTCACCGTCTTTCCGTCTTCGTGGCGCAGCAGGTTCTCGAGCAGAACCTTCAGCGAATAAGGCAGCCGGGAGACGCCCTCGAGGCCGGCTTTCTCGGCCGCCGCCAGGCTGAAATAGACATAGGTCTTGCCGCCCGTCGTCAGGCTGCGGCGGGATTTGAAGGTGTCGAGGCTGGTCACGAAAGCGCCTTTGCGATGGAGTTGGAGCACGCTTGATTTAGTAAGTTTCTTGCCCGCTGCCAATGGCCGTTTGACCTCTTCCATCCGCCGGACGTGACAATTTGCTGTGGTACAAGCGGGGATTGAGCCGCTTTACTGCCCGCCTTGGATCGTTCCTTAACGGCTGAGGGCATAAAATAGCCCTATTCCTTCTCTTAGACTGATGACCCAGGGGACGCATCGGGGCAAATGTGCCTGGTGCATGGCGGCGAAACGAGAAAACGGCAACCGATGCCCAAACGAGGGATCGCTCTTCTTCTTTGCGCGTTATTCTCTTGCGTGCTCGCCAAGCCGGCGCGCGCCCAGGTCTACGACCGCCTGGAACAACAGCATTTCGGTTTGATCGCGACCGGCGACTATCAGGCCGGCGACAACCTGCATTTCTCCATCAACCGCTACGGCGACCAATTCCTGATGCGCTTCGCCGGACAGCCGGAAGTCTTCGTGCTCTACGCCGACTACGGCTCGCTCGGTAGCCGCGTGCTCAAATATGATTCGGGGGCCATTGCGATTCAGGTCGCCGGCTGGGGCAGCATGACGATCTACACCGACGACCAGCCCGGCGGCCTGCCGGTCGCGCGCACCGGAGATTCCTCCCAGCCGAGCCCGGCGCAGGTCACCCTCGCCCAGGTGCAGAGCGCAGCCGACGACGAGGCGTCGCATCTGTCCTATGCGCGCGGCGTGCATGTCAGTTTCGCGGCGGACTGGAACGCGCTGGGCGGCGATTCGAACCTGCGCGCGCCGGCCTTCGACGCGATGGAAAACGCGGCGCGCGGCATAGACCGTTTCACGGCAAACGCTGCGGCGCGCAACGCCTTCACCCAGAAAGTGACCGCGGTGCGCATGCAGACCAGCGAGAAACCGATCATCCAGATGAACGCCAAGACCCTGATCGTCACCTTCAATCCGCGCCAGGGTTATGTGGGACGCGCCTCTTCGCGCGCCATTGCCTTCGCGCTCGGTAAGTTGTTCGGCGCGCCGGTGCCGAATTAGGCCGGTGCCAGCTCGAAAATCTCGAACTCAAAGCCCGGCGCCACCGTGCAGCCGACCAGCGCATAGTCGCCCAATGGCCGCGCGCCTTGCCACGCCCCTCGCGGCACGACGATTTGCGGGCGCTCGCCGTTTTCGACGTCGGGCCCCAGGACAAAGCGTACCGCCTCTTTGCCCTCTTCCTTGATCGTCAATTCCAGCGGCGCGCCGCGATAGAAGTGCCAGACCTCCGCCGCATCGATGCGGTGCAAAGCCGAGGTTTCGCCCCGGCGCAGCAGATAATAGATCGCCGTCGAATGGGCGCGGCCGCTTGGCCCCGCGCTGTCCTTAAACGTTTGCCGGTAATGGCCGCCTTCGGGATGGGGCAAAAGCGCGAGCGCCGCGATGATGCGATCGGCTTCGCACATCGTCAGGCGGCCAAGGGAGCGCGCGCGCCGCGCGCGATCAAGGCGGCAATACCGGCCGCCACCGAGAGCGCGTCGTCGAGGCCGTTGTGTTTGTGCCCGCCGAACGGCACACCGGCCGAAGGGGCGACGTCGCAGGCGTGCAGCCCGCGCATGTCGAGTCCCTGATCGGCCAGCCAGATCGTCGCATTGAGATAGGGCGGCAGCGGCGGCGCGTCGTTCATGCCGTAGAGTCTGATATTGTCGATCAACACCAGATCGTCGCGGCCAAAGGCGATGATCGGCAGACCTTCACAGAAGGCGAGGAAGGCGCGGTAGGCTTCGATGAAATCGACACCGCGCGCGCTGAGCGCCTCGTTGGTGATGCCGGTCAATCCCTCGAGATAAGGCGATATCTTCGGATTGATCCGCGGGCGCACCAGCGTGTCGAAGGTCTTGCCGCAATTGAAATCCGCATCGACCTGCACCGCGCCGATCTGCACGATTTCCTGGAACTCGCCGGGCCTCAGCCAATGATTCGCCATCGAGCCTTCCCAGGCAGTGAATTCGAGATCGAACACCACGGCAGCGGGCGATCCAAACTGTTGAGAATCTGTCATCGGTATACCCCGAATCAGCTGTTTGGCGCAGATTAAGACATTCTTAACGGTCCGCTCCCAGGCTGGGATCACATTTTACCCGCGACGGAGAGCCCCATGGTTGCCATTGCGAACCCGCAGGCGACGCCACAGTTCGACGAACGTCCGACTGAGGAGATCAGCGGGCAATCGGGCGGTATCGCCAAGCTGGCGCACCTGCATGCGGAAGCCGAAGAGACGGCGCGGCTGGCGAACCTGCTCGGGCGCAGCCTTTATGCCGCGATCGCCTTGCCGGCGCTGGCCGTGCTGACCCTTGCATTCAACGACAGCGCGGGACTGACCCGCACGCTCGTTTGGTGCGTCTTCGTGGCGGCGGCGACCGCTGCCATGCTCCGCGCCTATTTCCAGACCATCGGCCGACCGTTCGAGCGCGCGGCGCTCAGATCCTTCGCCGAAGACATGAGCGCCATCCTGCTGTTTGCGGGATTTTCCTGGGGCGCCGGCGCGTTCCTGGTCCTGCCGGCCGGCAGCGGCATGGTAGCCGCAATTTTGTTTGCCGCTGCGCCGGCTATTGCAATCGCCGCTTTGCTGCGCGAGCGCGAGGCCGTGTTCCTGTTTCTCACACCGGTCGCAACGCTTGCTTCCTTCGCCAGCGTGCTGCGGCCGTTCGCCGAAGGCGCGCTCAGCGCAGGTTTGATCCTGGTCGCCTGCGCTCTCGTCGCCGGCGCGGCGGCGTTGCGCGACCGGCGGGGCGGCGAGTTCGACCGGCCTGCCATGTTGCCGTTGCCATAAGGATCAGAGGGTTGTAAGCCCGACGGTGGAAACTGTTGCGCCACGCCGAGATCGAGGCATTCTGCCTGTCGCTGCCCGCCGCGACACTATCCGTCCAATGGGGCGAGGAACGCGTCTACAAGCTCGGCGGCAAGATGTTCGCCATGCTGGGTTCGAAGAACGACAGGCCCCACCATCTGTTCTTCAAGGCCGGCGAAACCAGCTTCCACATCCTCACGCAACTACGCCATATCATCCCGGCGCCGTATCTGGCGCGGGCGCATTGGGTCTATCTGGAGCGGCTCGACGCCCTGAAAACGAAGGAATTAAAGGCCTATCTCGAACGCGCCCATGCGCTCGTGGCGGCGGGTCTTTCGAAGAAGAAGCGAGTCGCGCTGGGGCTTGAGCAAACGGCTCGAGGCTAACGCACCAAAGCCAATTGGGCCCGCAGCCGTTCGGTGCTGCGGCCGGTTCCACCGACGAATTCGATGCCGATGCCTTCCGCGTGATGACGCGCGATGCGCCCGGCCAATTGGCCGATGAGGACGAATTCGCCGATCGGCGGCCGGATGTCCGTCTTGACCGAGATTCCGCTGAGCGAGAGATCGAGCACTTCGCACGGCACCAATTGGCCGTCGCCGCGAGTGAAACGCGTCAGGCCCTTGGTCGGCGTGCGGTCGTCGCGGCGCAGATCGGCTTCGTTGACCAGGGAGCGATTCATAAACAGGGTAAGCTGTTCGGCGGTGCGTTCGCGCTTGAGGGACGTACAGATGAACCTGACGCCGAAGCCTGAATCGCCGAGGCGCACCACCGTTCCCTCGAAGCGGCCGAAGCCCTCGATGTAGAGAACGATCTGAGTCTCCAATTCGAGCGCCAGATCGCATTGGACCTGGGCGCCGCCGGGCGACAGATCGAGAACCTTGCAGGCGCCTTCCTGACCGCTGCCGGGAACGAACAGCTTGCCCGGCAGATCGACGCGTACGCGCCTGAAGCGCCTGCGTTCCGCGCGCGCCTTCCTGATCACGGGCCGGTCTTCGTTCATCGTCAGCGCATGGACACGCACGCGCCCCTCCTGCCTTCCCAATTTGAGCCCGAGTGTGCGATAAAGAACCTCAAGGGAAGGTTTACGGTTGTGCTCCGCATTCGGTATTTTGATCCATTAATGCCCGCTTAACCTCGACCCGGCAAAGAGTTATAGCAGTGGCCCGAACAGCGTCGCCCGGCCCGGAGCCGCCATCTCGCGGAGACCTTTCATGCTTCAAAATGGAACATCGCGCCGTTTTCCCGCGATCGTGACGGCGGCAGCCGGCCTTCTGCTCGCGGGTTGCGCCAATTTCAGCCCGCTGGACGATCTCAAGACCGCGTCTGCTCCGACCGATTCCGCGTTCAGCCAAGCCCTGTTCCAGGACTACACGTTCCTGGCGCGCTCCTTCGGCGATGTCGGTCAGGCGAGCTACACGACTTTTGACCAGGGTGCAACGATATCGCTGGCCGACAGCAACAACGACGTCGCCGCCCTTGCCAACAGTTTCGCCTCCAAAGCGCTGCAGTTGTCGAGAGGCCTTCCGGTCGACCCCGAGCCCAGCCGGGACCTCAACTCGCACAGCCAGCGCGACAGGCTGGTGCGCGCGCTGGACAAAGGGCGCGACGAGGTGCCGCGCGATGCCGCCCGCGCCCAGGCCGATTACGATTGCTGGATGTTGAACGCGACGGTGGCACTTCAGTCGCACGCGGCGGCCACTTGCCGCAGCTCGCTTGACATAACCCTGCCGCGGCTCGAAGCCGAAGTGCATGCGACGGCGCAAACGGCAGTGGATAATGCCCCCACAACGCCGGTGGCAACGGCGCCCCTGCCCGACGCGGCGCAAGCTTCGCCGTCCGAGTAACCTCGGGCTTACGGCGTCCGCTTTACGTTTGAATCGGCGACCCCGGCGCGCCGTGTTTACGCTGATCAATTACCGGCGCGCGCTGTTGCCGGAACGCGTCAGGATGGCCGAAAGCGATCTTCGGGCAACGGAATATTCCGTTGGCAACTATCGCCGGACCGGCCGCAGGCGTATGCTGCGGCAATGAAACGTATGGATCTCGCGATTCTTTGCGCTGCCTTGGCCGCCGCTACGGCCTCGCCGGCAGGCGCTCAGGCGACGCGTTACAACGTTAAGCCCATGGATTTCGATCTGTGGTGCACCGAGCAGGCGCATCTGCCTTACGACCGCTGCGACCAGCGCCTGCCCGACGATGTGCAGAAGTTCGAGGCCTACCGCGACGTGGTCGAGCGCTACGAAATTCCCTATCTGCGGGAAAAGGAAAAAAAGCTGCGCTTCGATCGCGACATCATGCACAACGATCCGATCGACAACCCGCCGCAGACCGATACCTCGAAGCCGGCCGCATCGGACGGAAAATCGCCATAAATTTCAGCTCGCGTTCAGCCCCGCGCCGAATACTTCGAACATCTTCGCCAGCAGCTCGTCGGCCTCGAAGTGCGCCGCGGCCGGCTTGTCCTGCGAAACCACCAGGCGCAGATGCGGCGCTTTGGGATGGCTGCGCAGCGCGGGCGGCGGAGGCGGCGGGCTGTCATAGGCGATGAGCGGTTCGTCTTCGCGGATCAGCTGCGAGGCGGCAAGCCGCTGGAAGGCGATGGGGCGGCCATGCAGCTGGCTCACATCGCTCAGGATTTGGATGATGCCGATGAAGCGCGTCGGTCCGCCTGGCCCGAAAGTCACCGGCGCCAGGACCGTTTCGAGTTCCACCATGCCGCAATCGGCGCTGGCGCCGATCGAGGACAGACATAGGGGCTGCCTCAGCTTGAGCGCCTGTTTCAGCAGCGTGGCGAGCGCCGCGCCCGATTGCGCCTCCCAATGGGCAAGGAAGCCGGTGCCCTTGAGCTCGAAGCCGAAGCGTTCGCAAAGCGCCGTGCCGGCCAGCCGGTAGATCGGCCTCGCCGGATTCTCGGCGTCCAGGATGAAGATATAGGGCAGCATTCGCTTGATGGCGCGCGGGTCGATGTCGGTTTGGTCGGGAACCGCCCGGCCCTTGCGGATTCTGCTCCAGTACCCCACCAGCAAGTGACTATTCTTGTGTTTCATGGCCCGCCCGTCCCGTTCTCCCGTGGTGCGACTTTTCCGTCCTGACCCAGATCGGAACGATGTCGCGTTCCCGGAAGACGGGGTGAGCGAAACCCGTGCCAGTGTTGGGGAGATCAGCCCCAAGGGCCGCGCAGAGAGCGCGGTCCGAAGAAGGGAATCTGCGAGGATTTGAGGAACGGGGTCAGTGCCAGTCCGGCCGCAAACCCGCCGATGTGCGCCCACCAGGCGACGCCGGGGCTGTCCGGCGTGGAGACCGCGGCGCTCAAGAGCTGCATGACGAACCAGATCCCCACCACCCATACGGCGGCGATGCGGAAGGGATAGAAGATGATCACGATCGGGACGACCACCGTCACGCGCGCCCTCGGGTAAAGCAGCATATAGGCGCCGAGCACGCCGGAAATCGCGCCCGACGCGCCCACCATCGGCACGCTGGAGGCCGGATCCATGAACGCCATGGTTAAGGCCGCCGCGACCCCGCACAACAGATAGAACAGCAGATAGCGCACATGGCCCATCGCCTCTTCGATGTCGTTCCCGAAAACCCAGAGATAAAGCATGTTTCCCGCGAGGTGCCAGAAGCCGCCATGGATGAACATCGAGGTGAAGATGTTGATCAGCGCCGACCAGCCAGTCTCCTGCGCGGGCGACAGCGGCGGTGACATCAGCGCCTTGGGCACGAAGCCGTAGGAGCCGAAGACCGCGTCCATATGGACGCCCTGGCGCACTTCCCAGACGTATACCGCCACGCAGGCAGCGATGATCGCCCAGGTGACGAACGGCGTTTGGCGCGCCGGATTGTCGTCCGAGATCGGGATCATGGCCTTTCCCCTGCGCCGCCCAAAGCCGCCGCTGTGCCAATTCGAACCGCTGATGCGGGCTTTCTCAAGGCGCGGGCTGGCATATTTCGTGAAACGAGGCGGGCGGTCATTAAGGCAAGTTCCATGTCCTGGGCAGCGTCCCGGGCCTCGGACGCGCCCGGAGCGAAGGAGCTATAGCATGCCGCGCAGGCATTTCATCTTCATCGCCGCAACGCTGACCGGCGCCGCCCTGGTGACGGCCCCGACGGCCCTGGCCGGCGGCGGCCAATCCTGCGGCTGCGGCGGCAAGCCGACGGGCGTCACCAAGCCCATCTCCATCAACAAGAACATCAACATCTACAAGCCGACGACGATCACCAAGAATATCGACATCTACAAGCCGGTGACGATCAACAAGGACATCAATATCACCAAGAACATCGACGCTTCGAAGTACATCAGCATCAACAAATCGATCGTCATCAACAAGGGCGGCGGTTCGGCGGAAGCCTCGGCCTTCGCCTCGGCGATGGCTTCGGCCAGCGCCAACGCCAGCGCCAGCAGCAATGTCACCGTCTATGGCGGCGGCTATTACGAGGACGTCACGGTCAACAACCACAGCGGCGCGATCTCCTCCATCCATGCCGCCCAGCAATGCCAGACGCAGGACGCCAATGTGGTCAAGTCGATCCATGCGCTGTGCGTGTCGCCGGACGGACGCGAATTCCCCGCCTCGCACATGACGGGTTTGACCTGGCTCGATTCCTCCTATGAAGGCGAAGTGCTGCGCTGCATCCCCGGCTCGCACTTGAAGGTCGTGATCGGCGAGGTGTTGCAGTCCGACCAGGGCATGGCGGGAACCACCACGGGCGGCCAAGGGCTGGAATGCGCCGAGAACGAAGCACTCGGTCACTATAAGGACGGCATGCTCAAATGCGTCCCCAAGGCGCCGGTTCCCGACTGCACCGAGCGCACCAATCTGCGCCGCTACGGCACGGGCGACATATTCTTCTCCTATCGGGCCACGGTCTGCGTCGACCCCGCCAAGACCGCGGCGGCGCGCGAACTCGAACTCGACGGCATGTCGCTGGACGGCGGCGTCGGCTCAAATTAGGGCAATCATTCGTTAAACCAGCCCGCCCATCATGCGCGCGTGAAGCCGCATATGAGCCGGACCGTGAGCCGTATCCTTTTCCTGTTACGCGATGGCGATTTTCTGACCCGCGAGCGCGCGCGCTTGTGGGCCGGCGGGTTTCTCGTCGCCTTCGCGGCGGCGATCCTGTTCCTTGCGCTGACGGCACATGGCCTGAACGATTACAAAGGCCGCCCGCTCGGCACCGATTTCTCCAGCTTCTATGCGGCAGGGACCTTCGCGCTGGATGGCGTGCCGTCGGCCGCTTTTGATCCTGCGCGCCAACACGAACAAGAGCGGGCGAGCTTTGGGGAGGATACGCCCTACTACGCATGGGCCTATCCGCCGGTCTTTCTTTTGGTCGCGGCGCCGCTGGCCACTCTGCCCTATGTTCCCGCGCTCCTCGTCTGGCAACTCGCCACCCTTGCGCTTTATCTGGCGGCGATGGTGTGGCTTTGGCGACGGACGACACGAGACGCAGCAGCCACCGACCGAATAGTCCTTCTCGCGGCGCTCGCCTTCCCCGCCGTCTTCGTCAATCTGACTCACGGCCAGAACGGATTCTTGACCGCTGCGTTGTTCGCCGCGGCTTTGGCAGCGCTCGATAAGCGCCCGATCCTGGCGGGACTCTTCTTCGGTCTCGTCGCCTATAAGCCGCAATTCGGACTGTTGATTCCGTTGGTGTTGGCGGCGACAGGGCGCTGGCGCAGCTTCGCCGCCGCGGCGGTCACCAGCCTGGCATTGGCGGCGCTAACGACATTGCTATTCGGAGCAGGCATTTGGCATGACTTCTTTTTGGCGCTTCACGTTGGGCAAACATCGATCCTCGATCACGACGCCGTCGGTTACGACAAGATGCAAAGTGTCTTCGCCGCCATACGTCTGTGGGGCGGAGCGATCGATCTGGCCTACGCGGCGCAGGCGGTGACAACGCTCGGCGTGGCGGCGGCGCTGGTCGTTCTTTGGCGCTCGCCGGCGAGCATGGAATGCAAGGGCGCCGGCCTGTGTGTGGGCGCGCTACTGGCCACGCCCTTCTGCCTCGACTACGACATGATGCTTTTGGCGCCCGCCATCGCGCTCTTGGCGGCCGACGGGCGGGCGCGCGGCTTCCTGCCCTACGAGAAGTCCGTCCTGGCGGCGCTCTGGCTTTTCCCCATCGCGGCGCGCGGCGTGGCGGGCGCGACCCACATTCCGCTGGGGCTGATCGCGATGGCGCTCGGCTTCGCGCTCGTCGTCCGCCGCGGCTTGGCAAACCAATCCCATCTCGCGACCGCCTGAAAGCCCGCCGAACCGCTTGCACGGCAAAGGTCGGCTGCTATTGTGCGAAGCCTCTTCGCGCATTCCGCAAGGATTCCCATGAACATCCACGAATATCAGGCCAAGGAGATTCTGCGTTCGTTCGGCGCGCCGGTGCCGCGCGGCAAACCGGCGTTCAGCGCCGAGGAAGCGGTCGCCGCCGCCAAGAAACTGGGCGGACCGGTGTGGGTGGTGAAGGCGCAAATCCATGCCGGCGGACGCGGCAAGGGCGGCGGCGTCAAGCTGGTGAAGTCGATCGAAGAAGTAGAGAAAGAGGCCAAGCGCATGCTCGGCATGACGCTCGTCACCCACCAGACCGGCGCGGCCGGCCGCGTCGTCAAGCGGCTCTATATCGAAGACGGCTCGGCCATCGCCCGCGAGCTTTATCTCTCCGCGCTGGTCGACCGCGCCACCAGCCGCATCGCCTTCATCGCCTCCACCGAAGGCGGCATGGACATCGAGGAGGTGGCGCACAAGACGCCGGAGCGGATCGCCACGTTCCAGGTCGATCCGGCGTCGGGCTATTCGGGCTTTGTCGGCAACCGGATCGCGGTGGCGCTGGGGCTCATGGGCGACGAGATCAAGCAATGCGGCGCGCTGGTGAAGAGCCTCTACGACGCCTTCGTCGCCAAAGATATGAGTCTGTTGGAAATCAATCCGCTGGTGGTGACCAAGGACGGCAAGATCGTCTGCCTCGACGCCAAGATCAATTTCGACGACAACGCGCTTTACCGCCACCGCGACGTGGCCGAGCTGCGCGATCTGGGCGAAGAAGACCCCACCGAGGTGGAGGCTTCGCGCTACGACCTCTCCTACATCAAGCTCGACGGCACCATTGGCTGCATGGTCAACGGCGCGGGGCTGGCGATGGCGACCATGGACATCATCAAGCTCTATGGCGGCGAGCCGGCCAACTTTCTGGACGTCGGCGGCGGCGCCTCGAAAGAAAAGGTCACGGCGGCCTTCAAGCTGATCCTCTCGGACAAGCATGTCGAAGGGATTCTGGTCAACATCTTCGGCGGCATCATGAAATGCGACATCATCGCCAACGGCATCATCGCCGCGGCGAAAGAGGTGCATCTCGACAAGCCGCTGGTGGTGCGCCTCGAAGGCACCAACGTAGAATTGGGCAAGAAAATTCTGGCCGAATCCGGTCTGCCCATCGTCTCGGGAAACGACCTCGCCGACGCGGCTGAGAAGATCGTCAAGGCCGTGAAGGAAGCAGCATAAATGTCCATTCTCGTCGACAAGAATACGCGCGTCATCTGTCAGGGCTTCACCGGCAACCAGGGCACCTTCCATTCCGAACAGGCCATCGCCTATGGCACCAAGATGGTCGGCGGTACCTCGCCCGGCAAAGGCGGGTCGATGCATCTGGGCCTTCCCGTGTTCGACACGGTGCGCCAGGCGAGGGAGGCCACGGGCTGCACCGCGTCCGCGATCTATGTGCCGCCGCCCTTTGCCGCCGACGCGATCCTCGAAGCCATCGACGCGGAAATCCCGCTGATCGTCTGCATCACCGAAGGCATTCCGGTGCTCGACATGGTCAAGGTCAAGCGCGTGCTGACCGGATCGAAGTCGCGGCTGATCGGCCCCAACTGCCCCGGCGTCATCACGCCCGGCGAATGCAAGATCGGCATCATGCCGGGCCACATCCATCGCCGCGGCACGGTGGGCATCGTTTCGCGTTCGGGCACGCTGACCTACGAGGCCGTGTGGCAGACCACGGCGGTCGGGCTGGGGCAAACCTCCTGCGTCGGCATCGGCGGCGATCCGGTGAAAGGCACCGAGTTCATCGACGTGCTGGAGATGTTCCTGGCCGACCCCGAAACCGAGAGCATCGTCATGATCGGCGAGATCGGCGGCACCGCCGAGGAAGACGCAGGCGATTTCATCAAGCGCTCCAAGGTCAAGATGCCGATGGTGGGATTCATCGCCGGCGTCACCGCCCCGCCCGGCCGGCGCATGGGCCATGCCGGCGCGATCATCTCGGGCGGCAAGGGCGACGCGGCGTCCAAGATCGAGGCGATGAAATCGGCGGGCATCCGCGTTTCGCCCAATCCGGCGGCGCTCGGCACCACGATGGTGGAGCTGCTGAAGGGAAATTAAGCGGCCTTGCCCGCGAAGCGCTCCGGCAGGCGGCGCAACAGCGCCTGCATCGGCTTTTCGTAATAGCGATACGACAATGCGCCCAGCCCGATCAGCACGGCGTAGAACAAGAGCATGGATGCATCGTGCATGAACACCGCCGGGGCCAGGCCGAATGCGAGGGCGCCGAGCGCGCAGGCGATCTGCAGCGGGAAATGCAGCATGTAGGTCGAATAGGAAATGTCGCCGAGATAGGACAGGCGCTTGTACGAGCGGCCCAGCAACTCCTCTTGCAGCGCCAGCGCCACGATGGTGACCGGAATGACCGTATAGATATACAGCAATTGGAAAAACGCGTCGCTGTTGTCGCTGTAATAGTCCCAATCGTCGGGCACATTATCGGAAATCCACGAGCAGACCGCGTGCAGCGGACCGTAGAGGATTTCGATCACCACCAATCCCCACAGCGCCAGCGCCAGCACGCCGGCGAGCTTCGCGATCAGCCGCGCGTGGCTCAGCGTCTTGAGCTTGGCGAATGCGAAATAGCAGACGCCGCCGAGGAAGAATCCGATCAGCCCGCGGGCGATGAACCAGTTCCACTGGAACAGAAATATCCCGCCGAGCGAAACCACCAGCGCGCTTTTCCAGCCGTTCAACCCGACGCGGCAAAGCAGGAAGAAGAAAACGTACATGACCGCCTCGATCGACACCGTCCAGGCCGGGCCGTTGAAATACTGGTCGGTGTTGGGCGGCAGCCATTGCTGCAACACGAGGAGGTTCGCCGCGAAGCGGCCCCAGCTGCCGGTCTCGAAGATGAAGTAGTTGCCGGTGACGCCGTGGAAAACCGTCTGCAGGCCAAGCGCCAGGAACAGCGTCAGGATCTGCAGCGGATAGAGCCGCGAAAAGCGCAGCAGCGCGAATTTTCCCGCTGCGATCTTCCGCTCGCGGATCGCGCCCGCATAGAGCCAGAAGAACACGAACCCGGACAGGGCGAAGAACAGATCGACCGCCGCCCAGCCCTCGAGATAAAGCGGCTTGAGCAGCCAGAAGAACGGCTGGTCCTCGCGATGCCAAACCGCCTGCCAGGCGCCCGTGATGGCGTAGAAATGCTGCCAGTGCCAAACCACGACGGCCAGCGCAGCCACGCCGCGCAAGGCATCCAGCGAATAGAGCCGTTTCAAGCCTGTCCTCATCGAGGCGCTGCTAGAATCTTCGTATCGCAATTTCGTCGCATGGAACCCATATTTAACGCTGCGGGTTGTTTCATCCGGGCGTTAGACCATGGAATTTGCCGCCCGAATGCGTTAAATGCCCTAGTTGGAACAATTCTAAATTTTCCGGATGGACTCGAAGCCCAACAAGCGCGATCCATTAACACTCTGAAATGACAAGTCAATCTCCAAAACAACGGCTCAATCGCTCGTCCAACGACATTTTCGATGCGACCTCGTTCCTGTTCGGATCGAACGCCGCCTATGTCGAGGCGCTCTATGCCCAATATCTGGAGAATCCGGCGTCGGTCGAGCCTTCCTGGGCGGCCTATTTCGCCGAACTGGGCCAAACCGCTCGAAGCGAAAGCGGGCCGAGTTGGGCGCGCAAGCCCGAGGCGAGGCGGCCGGCGCCGCCCGCCGACGAACAGGATGCGCACATCGCCGCGCGGGCCTCGATCCGCGCCATTCAGCTGGTGCGCGCCTATCGCGTGATCGGCCATCTCGACGCCGACCTCGATCCGCTCAAGCTCGCGCCCAAGCCGCCTCATCCCCAGCTCGATCCCGGGTTCTGGGGCTTTCACGGCGCGGAACTCGATCAGCCGATCTTCACCGACGGCGTCATGGGCATGGAAAGCGCCACGCCGCGGCGCGTGGTGGAGCTGCTCAAGCGCACCTATTGCGGGCGCATCGGCTACGAGTTCATGCACATCAACGACGCCGAGCAGAAGGACTGGCTGCAGCGGCGCATCGAAGGCCCCGACAAGGAGATTCAGTTCACGCCCGCTGGCAAGAAGGCGATCCTCAACAAGCTGATCGAAGGCGAAGGCTTCGAGAAATTCGCGGCGCTGCGCTTTCTCGGCACCAAGCGCTTCGGACTCGACGGCGGCGAGGCCATGCTCCCGGCGCTGGAGCAGATCATCAAGCGCGGCGGACAGCTCGGCGTGAAGGAGATCGTGCTCGGGATGTCGCACCGCGGGCGGCTCAACGTGCTCGCCAACGTCATGGCCAAGCCCTACCGTCAGATATTCCACGAATTCCAGGGCGGCAGCGTCAACCCGAGCGAAGTGCAAGGCTCGGGCGACGTCAAATATCATCTCGGCGCGTCGTCGGACCGCGAGTTCGACGGCAATCACGTTCATCTTTCTCTGACGCCGAACCCGTCCCATCTGGAGGCCGCCGACCCGGTCGTGCTGGGCAAGGCGCGCGCCAAGCAGGCCCAGCTTGGCGACAAGGTCAGCCGCGCCAGCGTGCTGCCGCTCTTGCTGCACGGCGATGCCGCCTTCGCCGGCCAGGGCGTGGTGGCGGAATGTTTCGCGATGTCGGGCACCAAGGGCTTTCGCACCGGCGGCACGGTCCATTTCGTCATCAACAACCAGATCGGCTTCACCACCGCGCCGATGCATTCGCGTTCTTCGCCCTATTGCACCGACATCGCGCTGATGGTTCAGGCGCCGATCTTCCATGTCAACGGCGACGATCCCGAGGCCGTGGTGCATTGCGCGCGTATCGCTACCGAGTTCCGCCAGCTGTTCCACAAGGACGTGGTGATCGACATGTTCTGCTATCGCAGATTCGGTCACAACGAGACGGACGAACCCTCGTTCACCCAGCCCTTGATGTATCGCGCCATCAAGGACCATCCCACGGCGCTTGAGCTTTATTCGAAGAAACTCGTCGGCGAAGGCACGCTCACTGAGGCCGATGTCGAGGCGATGGTCGCCGATTTCAACAAGCGGCTGGACGCGGAGTACGAGGCCTCGAAGACCCATCGCCCCAATCGCGCCGACTGGCTGGACGGGCGCTGGGCCGGCATGTCGATCGCGCCCAAGGGCGACCGGCGCGGCGAGACCGGCGTGCCAAAAGAAACGCTGCTCGAGGTCGGGCGCGCGCTGACTACGATTCCGGACGGCTTCAACGCGCACAAGACCATCGTGCGGCAGATGCAGCACAAGGCCAGGATGTTCGAAACCGGCGAAGGTTTCGATTGGGCGACCTGCGAGGCGCTGGCCTTCGGCACCTTGCTCAAGGAAGGCGTGGCGGTGCGCCTGTCGGGACAGGACACCGCGCGCGGCACCTTCTCCCAGCGCCATTCGGTGCTGACCGACCAGGACAGCGAGGAGCGCTACGTGCCGCTCTGCCATGTCGGCGGCGACCAGCCGGAATTCGAAGTCGTCGACTCGCTGCTCTCCGAAGCCGCCGTGCTGGGCTTCGAGTACGGCTATTCGACGGCCGAACCGAAGGCGCTGGTCTTGTGGGAGGCGCAGTTCGGCGATTTCGCCAACGGCGCGCAGGTCATCATCGACCAGTTTGTTGCCTCCGGCGAGATGAAATGGCTGCGCATGTGCGGCCTCGTCATGCTCCTGCCGCACGGCTATGAGGGCCAGGGACCGGAACATTCCTCGGCGCGGCTGGAGCGCTATCTGCAGCTCTGCGCCCAGGACAATCTGCAAGTCGCCTGCCCGACCACGCCGGCGAACTATTTCCATGTGCTGCGCCGGCAGATGCATCGCACGTTCCGCAAGCCGCTGATCCTGATGACGCCGAAATCGCTTCTGCGCCACAAGCGCTGCGTCTCGTTCCTCTCGGACATGGAGCCGGGCAAATCGTTCCACCGCCTCTTTCGCGATCAGGCCGAAGCGGTGCCCGGCGCCACCACAGTCACGCTCGCGCCCGACGCGGAGATCAAGCGCGTCATCCTGTGCAGCGGCAAGGTCTATTTCGACCTGATGGAGGAGCGCGAAAGGAAGAACGAAAGCCGCGTCCAGATGCTGCGGCTGGAACAGCTTTATCCCTTCCCCGATGCCGCGCTCAGCGAGGAGCTGAAACGCTTCCCGAAGGCGGAGATTGTCTGGTGCCAGGAGGAGCCCAAGAACCAAGGCGCCTGGACCTTCGTGCGCCCGCGGCTGGAGGAAATTATGACGGTGATGTCGGGCCATTGCCGCTGCCCGCGTTATATCGGACGGCCCGAATACGCTTCCACCGCCGCCGGCCTGATGAGCCAGCACAATGCCGAACTTCACGCCTTCCTCGGCGAGGCGCTTACGCTATGATTCCCTCCCCTGAAAGGGGAGGGTAAGGGAGGGGTCATGCCACCGACCCCCACCCGATCCGCCTTCGGCGTATCGACCTCCCCCATTCAGGGGGAGGAAATTCTTTGCAAGAGGCTTCGATGAGCATCGAGATCAAGGTTCCGGCTATGGGCGAATCCGTCACCGAAGCAACCGTCGCGCGCTGGTTCAAGAAGGAAGGCGATGCCGTCGCCCGCGATGAGCCCCTGCTGGAACTGGAAACCGACAAGGTCACGGTGGAAGTGCCGGCGCCCGCCGACGGAGCGATCGAAACCATCTCGGTGAAGGCCGGCGACACGGTGCAGGTCGGAAGCGTCTTGGGCGCCATCGCCGAGGGCAAAGCCGGCAAGGCCACGCCGGTGTTGTCGCGCAATCCCGATGCCGTGGCGCCGAAGACCGCGCCTCAGCCCGAAGCGCCCAGGCCGACGCCTGCTCCCGTTGCCAAGCTGGAGGCCGCCGTCCATGCCGCCATCGGCACCGCGCCTTCTGTGCGGCGCATCGCCGAGGAAAGCGGTCTTGACCCGGCGCGCGTTTCTGGCAGCGGCAAGGACGGGCGCGTCACCAAGGGCGACATGCTGGCGGCACTCGAAGCCAATCTGCCGCCGATGCTCCAGCCGGTTGCTTCCGCGCCGCGCCCGCTCGCCGCGCGCGAGGAGCGCGTGCCCATGAGCCGGCTGCGCAAGACCATCGCGCTGCGCCTCAAGGAATCGCAGAACACCGCGGCCCAGCTCACGACCTTCAACGAAGTGGACATGAGCCACGTCATGGCGCTGCGCAGCCAGTACAAGGAAAGTTTCGAGAAGAAGCACGGCGTGCGCCTCGGCTTCATGGGCTTCTTCGTCAAGGCGTGCGTCGGCGCGCTGAAGGAAATCCCCACGCTGAACGCCGAGATCGAGGGCGACGACATCGTCTACAAGAACCATTACGACATCGGCGTGGCGGTCTCGACCGAACGCGGCTTGGTGGTGCCGGTGGTGCGCGACGCGGACAGCCTGCCGCTCGCCGGGATCGAGGCGGCCGTCGCCGATTTCGGCACGCGCGCCCGCGACAACAAGCTGAAGATCGAGGAACTGCAAGGCGGTACGTTTTCGATCACCAACGGCGGAGTGTTCGGCTCGCTGATGTCGACGCCGACCCTCAATTCGCCGCAGTCCGGCATCCTCGGCATGCACAAAATCATGCCGCGCCCGATGGCCGAGGGCGACAAGGTAGTGGTCAAGCCGATGATGTATCTGGCGCTCAGCTACGACCACCGCCTGGTGGATGGGCGCGAGGCGGTCACCTTCCTGGTGCGCGTCAAGGAAACCCTGGAAGCGCCCGAGCGGCTGCTCTTGGAACTTTAGAAAGCGAATGGCAAATGGCGAAACCCCATTCGCCATTGCTTCTCGATTGACGACGCCCGTACGCTACTGCTGGTCGCCGTTGTTGCCGTAATAGGGACCGTCCGGCGGATTGCCGTACTGACCGCCCTGATAATCCCGCGAACCCTGATAGTCCTGCGGGTAGGCATCGTAGGGTTGGGGCGGAGGGGGATTGTCCATCACCGGCTGGCGTTCGTCGTGCCGGTTCTGCGATGCCATGATCGCGATCAGCGCCAGAACGCCTATGCCGGCCACGACGGCCGCACCGTTGCCGTTTCCATGGTACCTGCCGTAGCCGCCGTCGTAGCCGTGGTAGCCGCCGTGTCCGTAGTTGCCGGCATAGGCCGCCGTCCCGCCCGCCAGTGACAAAGCCAGCATGATGCTCAAGAGCCGTTTCATGGTGATGTCCCTTCCGTTTGGTTCAATCGTCGGGGGACAGGATAGCGGACGCGTCTGAACGCAGGCTGGGGGCGGCGTTTATCTGGCGTTCATCTAGATCGGACGGGTATTGCGGCGGCGCTTACGCCACCCTCTTGTCCACCATCTCGAGCTTGGCCAGCTCGACATGGGCGCGCAGTTCGATCTCGTCGAGCACGCTCTGCAGTTTCGGATCGACGAAACTCTCGCGCCGGCGCGTCACCGCATTGGCCAGCCGGTTGAGCGTCGTGCGCGGAATGCCGCCCGCCAAGAGCCCGTCGCGCACCTGGTCCAGCATGTCGAGCAGCTGCTCGCCGTGCTTGAGGCCCTTGGAGCGGCCGTCGGTGGAATCGTTCATGCCCTGCAGCGTCAGGATGGAATCGAGCGCCGCGATGGGGCCGGGGCCGGCCACGACCTGGGCGCGCGCCTCGGCGCCGCTGGAAATCGAGAACGAGCCGTCGCTCGCCGTCACGCCTTTGGCGGCGCGGCGCACGATGGCGGAGTCGATCTTGCCGGTGCTCTTGATTTCCATAGCCGCTTCTCGTCTCACTGCGACACGTTAGCATCGTCGGTTGTGGTTAAGGAGTGGTTGACGGTTCTTCGCCCTACGCCCGGTGGTAGGGATGTCCGGCGAGGATCGTCAGCGCGCGATAGATCTGTTCGGCCAGCATCGCGCGCACCAGAAGATGCGGCCAGGTCTGCGGCCCGAAGGCGAGACTGCGACCCGCGCGTTTGCCCGGCAGCGGGGCGAGGCCGTCCGGCCCGCCGACGACGAAGCATAAATCCTTGGTGGCGGCGTCGCGCAGCGCGCCCAGCATCTCGGCGAAATCCTCGCTGGTCATGCCCTTGCCTTTGGCGTCGAGCAGGATGATGTGTGCGCCCGCGGGCACTTGCGCCGCCAGCTTCTCGGCTTCCTCTGCCATGCGCGTCTTGGCGTCGCGCGCCTTGGAGAGGAAAATCTCCTCCACCACGACGGAGGAAAACCCCATATTGCGGCCCATCAGCAAGGCGCGATGGATATAATCCTCGACCAAAGCGCCTTGCGACGTGTTGCGCGCGAAGCCGACGGCCAAAACGGTCAACCGCATCAGCTGACCGCGCGCCGCGTGCGCGCCGGTTTTTCGTCCACCGACCACATGCCTTCAAGATCGTAATAGGCGCGCACTTCGGGGCGGAAGACATGGACGATGACGTCGCCGGCGTCCACCAGCACCCAATCGCCCTGCGCCAGGCCGTTGACCGGACGCGTGCCGTAGCCGATCTCTTTCAGCCGCCGCGCCAGATGCTCGGCGATGGATGCGACATGGCGCGACGAGCGCCCGTTGGCGATCACGATGGTGTCGCAGAGCGAGGAATGGCCGTCCATATCGATGCTCACGACCTCTTCGGCCTTGTCGTCGTCCAGCGATTTCAGGATGCGCGAGAGAAGTATGGTCTCAGGCGCGGACGCCTTCTTCTTCGGAGCGGGTTTCTTGACGGGAGCCGCCTTTTTGGCGGCGGACTTTTTGGCGGCAGGCTTCTTGGCCGGCTTGGTCGTCTTGCGGGTCAGCTTGGTCCTCCGTTCGCTGTCAAGACACAAGAGGCGGACGGGTTCCTGCTTTGCTCAGCCGCTCGCTCCCTTGTTGTTGCAATCGTCACTCTAGCATGAGGGATTTGGATGCTCCAAGGCCGGCGCGCAGGGCGCTGGCGCTGGTGTCGTTTCGCCGTCCGTCCACCACCATGATCGCGGGCGGGCGGTCGAGGGTGGACGTTCGATAGCGTGCAAAACGCTCCATCGCCTTGGCGCGAAGCGGCGCCAGCAGGCTGCCCGAGCGCTCCACTACGGCCACGGGAACCAGCCCGACGATCTCCTCCCAGCGCCGCCAGCGGTGGAATTGCTCGAGATTGTCGCTGCCCATCAGCCAAACGAAGCGCACCTCAGGGAAGCGGGCAGTCAACGCCTTCAACGTGTCGATCGTGTAACGGCTGCCGAGCACGCGCTCGAAATCGCTGACGATCAGGCGGGGGCGGCGGCGGGCCAGCGCGCGCGCTGCGGCCAGGCGTTCTTCTAGCGGCGCCATGCCGGCGGCCGGTTTCAACGGATTCTGCGGCGCGACCAGCCACCAGACGTAATCGAGGCCAAGCCGCTTCCTCGCCACCTCGCCGACATAGAGATGGCCCTCGTGCGCCGGATTGAACGAACCGCCGAGCAGGCCGATGCGCAGGCCGGATGCGACAGGCCCGGGAGGGCGGAGCCAAGTCACAGTGTAAGCCTTGCCTCCCCCCTTGAGGGGGAGGCAGAAAAATTCGCGTAGCGGATTTTTCGGTGGGGGGTAATCTCGTCACTACATACCCCCCACCCGCTCCGTTCGCGTGCTGCTGCACGCGTCCGGATCGACCTCCCCCTCAAGGGGGGAGGTAAGACAGGGATATTCCTCTCATGCACGGATTTGTCCCGTGCCGCAGACGATGTACTTGAAGGTGGTGAGTTGCTCGACGCCCACCGGGCCGCGCGCATGCAGTTTGCCGGTGCCGATGCCGATTTCCGCACCCATGCCGAATTCGCCGCCGTCGGCGAACTGAGTGGACGCGTTCCACATCACGATGGCGGAATCGAGCGCCCAGAGGAAGCGCTCGGCGGCGGCGGTGTCCTCGGTAACGATGGCTTCGGTGTGATGCGAGCCGTAGGTCTCGATGTGGCGGATCGCATCTTCAAGGCCGGCGACGGTTTTTACCGAGATGATGGCGTCGAGATACTCGGTGCGCCAATCTTCCTCGCTCGCCTGGTTGGCCGACGGGAAGATCGCACGCAGCTCCTGGTCGGCGCGGATCTCGCAGCCCGCCGCGCGCAAATCCTCCAGAACCGGCAGCCCGTGCGACTTCAGGACGGCGCGGTCGATCAGAAGCGTCTCCGCCGCGCCGCAAATGCCGGTGCGGCGCATCTTGGCGTTGAGCACGATGGCGCGCGCTTTTTCGAGGTCCGCGCCCTCGTGGATGTAGACGTGACAGATGCCTTCGAGATGCGCCAGCACCGGCACCCGCGCCTCCTGCTGCACGCGGCCGACCAGCCCCTTGCCGCCGCGCGGGATGATGAGGTCGATCGTGCCGCCGAGCCCCTCCAGCATCAGGCCGACGGCGGCGCGGTCGGTGGTCGGAATCATTTGAATCGCATCGACGGGCAGTTTGGCCGCGGCCAGTCCCTCGCGCATCGCTTCGAAGATCGCCCCCGACGAACGCGCCGATTCCGAACCGCCGCGCAGGATCACCGCGTTGCCGGACTTGAGGCAGAGCGCGGCGGCGTCCGCCGTCACATTGGGCCGGCTTTCGTAGATGATGCCGATGACCCCGATGGGCGTCGAGAAGCGCGCGATTTCGAGCCCGTTCGGCCGCGTCCAGCGCGCCAGCTCGCGGCCCACCGGATCGGGCAGCGCCGCCACGTCTTCCACGGCGAGGGCCATCGCTTCTACGCGCTTTTCATCGAGCGCCAGGCGGTCGAGCAGGGCCGCGCTCAATCCTTCCACCTTGGCGAGCGTCATGTCTTCGGAATTGGCCGCCAGGATCTCCGCGCTATGCGCCCGGATGGCGGCGGCGGCGGCGATCAGCGCGGCGTTCTTCGCCTCCGTCGTGATCTCCCGCAAGGCGCGCGCGGCGCTGCGCGCAGCCATGCCCAGAACGCACAACTGGGCGGCAAGCGGTTCTTTCGCGGCTTCGTGCAGGCTCATTCTTCCGCCAATCCCGTCAAGGCAAGATCGTCGCGATGGATCATCTCGTCGCGCCCACGATAACCGAGAATGGCCTCGATTTCGAGGCTGCGCTTGCCGGCGATTCGTTCGGCGTCCGCCGCGCCATAAGCGGCCAGGCCGCGCGCGATTTCGTGCCCATTGCCATCGCGCACCACGATCGCATCGCCGCGCTCGAAACGGCCGTCCACCTGGCGGATGCCGGCGGGCAACAGGCTCTTGCCCATGGCCAGCGCCTTGACCGCGCCATCGTCAATGATCAGCGTGCCCTGCGGCTTGAGTACGCCGGCGATCCAGCGCTTGCGCGCCGCGGCAGGCGTGGTCGAGGCGCGAAAGCGGGTGGCCCGCGCGCGCGCGCGCAGCGCCGCGATGGGATTGGCACTCTTGCCTTCGGCGATGACGACTTCGCAGCCCGCCGCGGTGGCGATTTTCGCCGCGATCAGCTTCGACGCCATGCCGCCGCGCCCGACTTCGGACACCGCCCCGCCGGCCATGGCTTCGATCTCGGGGGTGATCGCGCGCACCTCGTCGATGTGGCGCGCGTCCTCTTCGCGGCTGGGATCGGCGCTGTAAAGCCCGTCCACGTCGGAGAGCAGGATCAGCCGGTCGGCCTCCATCATCGAGGCGACGCGCGCGGCCAGCCGGTCGTTGTCGCCGAAGCGGATTTCCGCCGTGGCCACCGTGTCGTTCTCGTTGATGACCGGCACGCAGCCCAGTTCGAGCAGCGTGCGCAGCGTGGCGCGCGCGTTGAGGTAACGGCGACGTTCCTCGGTGTCGTCGAGCGTGAGCAGAACCTGGGCCGCAACGATGCCGTCGCGCGCCAGGATGTCGGCATAGGCGCCCGCCAGACGCACCTGCCCCGCAGCGGCGGCGGCCTGGCTTTCTTCCAGCTTCAGCGCGCCGCTTTTCAGCTTCAGCGCCCGCCGGCCGAGCGCGATGGCGCCGGAGGAAACCAGCAGCACCTCTTTGCCTTCGCTTTTCAGCTGGGCGATGTCGGCGGAGAGCGACTTCAGCCATTCGCGGCGCAGGCCACCGGTCTTGGCGTCGATCAAGAGCGAGGAGCCGACCTTGACGACGATCGTGTGCGACGTGGCGAGGATGTCGGTCATGGCGTTTCCTCACCCTTCGACAGGCTCAGGGTGAGGGGTTTGGTTACTCCCTCATGCTGAGCTTGTCGAAGCATGAGGGCGTGGAAATCCAAATAAGTCATGGCGCCCAGGCCCGCGCCGAGGTGCGCGCCTTCTTGTCCTTGGCGCGGCGCTTGGCGATCTCTTTCGCCAGCGCGCGCAGGACCTCCTCCACGCCTTCACCGGTGAAGCCCGACATCACGAAGACCTCGCGGCCGCAGGCTTTCTTGAGCGCGGCGCGCTTCTTCGCCAGCTCCGACTTCGCGATGGCGTCCGACTTGTTGAGCACCACGATCTCGGGCTTGCCGGCGAGTCCCGCGCCATAGGCATCCAGCTCTGCGTGGATCGTCGTGTAGGCGCGTGCGATCTCGCTTTCCGTGCCGTCGATCAGATGCAGGATGGCGCCGCAGCGCTCGGCATGGCCGAGAAACTTGTGGCCCAGGCCGACGCCCTCATGGGCGCCTTCGATTAGACCGGGCAGATCGGCCAACACGAAATCGGTCGTATCGATGCGGACCATGCCGAGCTGAGGATGCAGCGTGGTGAAGGGATAGTCCGCAATCTTGGGCTTGGCTTGCGAGACGCGCGCGAGGAACGTCGACTTGCCCGCGTTGGGCAGGCCGATCAGCCCGACGTCGGCGATCAGCTTGAGCTTGAGGATGATGGCTTTCTCCTCGCCCGGCTGGCCCGGATTGGCGTAGCGCGGCGCCTGATTGGTCGCGCTCTTGAAATGGGCGTTGCCGAAGCCGCCATTGCCGCCGCGCAGCAGCATCACTCGGTCGCCCGCCTGCGCCAGATCGGCGATCAGCGTTTCGCCGTCCTCTTCGAAGATCTGCGTGCCGACCGGTACGCGCAGGAGCGCATCGGCCCCGCCCGCGCCATGCATGTCCTTGCCCTTGCCACCTTCGCCGGTCTTGGCGCGGACATGCTGCTGGTAGCGGTAATCGATCAGCGTGTTGAGGTTCTCGACCGCCTCGGCCCAGACGTCGCCGCCTTTGCCGCCGTCGCCGCCCCAAGGCCCGCCATACTCGATGAACTTCTCGCGTCGGAACGCAATACAGCCGTTCCCGCCCTTGCCGGACTGGATGTAAACCTTGGCCGTATCGAGGAACTTCATCGTTTTCCCTTGGTGGCCTCATGCTTCGACAGGCTCAGCATGAGGGTTGGGTCTGCGTCACCCTGAGCTTGTCGAAGGGTCTTTTTCGCCCGAATTCCTCGCGCGTCAACGTCATCCGGTGGCATGCGACCTCCTGGCCGCGCGCCAGGCTGCAGCGCTGCTCGGTCCCCTCGTGCCTGCCGCCGAGCTTTTCCAGCACGCGCCCGGAGGCCGGGTTGTCGTGGTACCAACCGGCCCAGACGCTCGTCGCCTTGAGGTCGTGGAAGGCGAAGCCGGCCACCCTCTTCGCCGCCTCGGTGGCGTAGCCCTGGCCCCAGAACGGCTTGCCCAGCCAATAGCCGAGTTCGAACTGCCCGTCCTTCAGATGCAGCCCGCAGCAGCCCATGAAGACGCCGTCGTCCTTGCGCGCGATGGCAAAGCAAAAGCTCTCACCAGCTGCGAGGCTTTCCGCGGCGCGGGCGATGAACGCGCGCGCGTCCTCTTCGCGATAAGGATGAGGCGCGCTCGCCAGGTTCTTCGCGACGTCGAAATCGCCGAGCCAGGTGGTCATCGCGGACACGTCGCGAAAGTCCGGCGGGCGCAAGAGCAGTCTCTCCGTTTCCAATCTAGGCATGATAATTCCCTCCGCTCGCGAGGGAACAAAAAAGGGAGATGGCGGACCATCTCCCTCGCCTCAATGGGCCGCCGAATTCGTGGCGGCCTATGTCTTCAGCCGCCTATTGTGCCGCGCTCTTCGTCGCCGGAAGCATCGCAATCACGTGTACGTAGGTGCGGCGCTTGAAGCCTTGGCGGTACGCGACTTGGCCGTCGGCAAGCGCGAACAGGGTATGGTCCTTGCCCATGCCGACATTCTCGCCCGGATGGAACTGCGTGCCGCGCTGGCGCACGATCACGTTGCCCGCCGCGATCTTCTGGCCGCCGAACAGCTTGACGCCGAGCCTCTGGCCCGCCGAGTCGCGACCGTTGCGAGAGGAACCGCCTGCTTTCTTGTGAGCCATCTCAAGGTTCCTTACGCCGAAATTCCGGTGATCTTGATCTTGGTGAAGGGCTGGCGGTGGCCGCGCTTGCGATGCGTGTTCTTGCGGCGCTTCTTTTTGAAGGCGATGACCTTCTCGCCCCGGCCCTGGGCCACGATCTCGGCGGTAACGGAGGCGCCCTTGACCAGCGGCGCGCCGGTCTTGGCCTTCTCGCCGCCCAGCATCAGGACTTCGCCGAGTTTCAGCTCGCCGCCGACCTCGCCTGCGACCTTTTCGATGGTCAGAACGTCGTCCTTGACCACCTTGTACTGCTTGCCGCCCGTGCGGATCACCGCGAACATGATCTAAGCCTTTGAAAGGATATGGTTTCCCCGGAAGGCCTTACCCCCGGGGAGCGCGGCAATATACTGACGCGAAAGGCGGGGTCAAGCGGGCTTGCCTACTTCTCCGCTTCTTCCTCTTTCCGCTTGAAGAAGAACCCCACCGCGGCGGCCAGCGACAGGACCAGGCCGACGAAGATGCCGACGAATTTCACCGTGGTCGCTTCCACCGCTAGCAGCGCCAGAGCGGGGTTCGGGCCGTGGGTCAGCATGAATATCTGCAAGCCGTTCTCGCAGGCGTCGCACAGCGCCCCGGCGACCGGCGCCACCGCCAGGAATTCCAGAACCCGCCGCGCCATGCCCGGCTTGGGCGCGAAACGCTCGCGCGCCGCGATGGCGCCGAAATAGAGCGCGGCGGCGTAGAGCGGCATGAACAGGTAATCCAAGCCCAGCGCGAATCCGGCCAGCGCCGAATCGGGCGGGGCCGCCCAATGATCCATGATGACACGCACGTCCCAGGCCCCGCGCACGCCTTGCAGATCGCCCGCGCCATAGCCGGTCTTGTCCCTGAGGACGGCATCGAGCCATACCAACACGGCCAGCGCCGCAAAAGCCGCCGCGCTCGTCCAGGCCCAGCGGGCATTGAGTGCGTTCCTGCTAAGTTGCATCTTGTTCCCCGTTTCCTCGGACGCTTCCGCTTCATGCGCCCTTTGCTCGATCTTTTGTACAATTTCCACTGGGTGCGCGAAGGCGAAGCCGCGCGCTCCTCGCAGGCCCATATCGGCGGCCTCGAGCGGCTGATGAAGCGCCATGGGCTCAAATCCATCGTCAACCTGCGCGGGGAGAACCGCGATCTTAGCTGGTGGCGCTATGAAAAGCGTGTCTGCGAGTCGCTGGGTGCGTCCCATCTCGACGCCATGATGGATTCGCGAAATCTGCCGACGCAGCCGATGCTGCTGCGCTTGATGCAGAGCTTCGACGAGGCGCCACGGCCGTTGCTGCTCAAATGCTCCGGCGGCAATGACCGTACTGGGCTGGCGGCGGCGCTCTATCTGATCCATCGCGACGGCTGGAATGCGCGCGCGGCGGCCCTGGCCCAGTTCTCGGGCGTCGCCAAGAAGCAGCAGCGCTGGGCGAAGCCGTTTCTTTCCTTTGCGGAGGAGGAAGCGCGCGGCCGCCCGCTGGGCGAATGGATCGCAATTGCATATGAGCCCGAGCGGCTCGCCGAATGGCTCAGCGCCAACGGCCACGCCGGCAGCTTCGCGGGCATCTTCGAGGCGCCGACGCGCAGCCCCTTCCAGCTTTGAAGCCAAGAAAAAACGCCCGACCGGGACTACCGATCGGGCGTTGCTTGCGCCGTTACGCGCTGAGTGCCGGGAGGGGATGACCGACACCGCTGACGAAGGACCAGTCCAGGCTTGCGAGCGGGGGGGCAGTGCCTGCCGGACTCAGGTGTCCTTCACAGAAGAGAGCATATGCAATTTGGTCACAGTTTTCAACTATTTTTTCTGGGCCCGGCTTGCTTAAGATTTTTTTAATGACAGTTGTAAAATTAGCACGATTTGAAATCAGCCCGGCAAACCGATGATTTTCCTGCCGATGGACAGTTTCCAAGCATCAGACAGCGCCGGCGCTTCGTGAATTCGGCGCAATGCCTCGCGATCGGCCGTGCGGGAGAAGACCGCGACGAAGGCCTCGCGCACCGTGGGACCGTCACCGGCGGCAATGCGCGTCAGCGTTGTTCCGCGCGTCGGGGCCTCGCCTTCGGCGATCACGCGCAGATACCAGCCGCAGCGCGCGGACAAGGTCATCGCTTGGGGCGCGTCCGCCCGCTTGGTGTGGATGGCGAGCTTGAAGCATGGCGCGCGCGGCTGGCTGATCTCCAGAATCGCTTCGCCCCAGCCAAAGCGTTCGCCGATGCGCACGGCGCTTTCGTCGCCGCCGAAGAGCGTGAGATTCTCGCCGAAACTGTTCGGCGCGCAGACCAGTTGCTTTTCAGCCTGCCACCACGGCCAGTGTTCGCTCGGATAGGCATAGACCGCCTTGTCGATGCCGCCATGCGCCTCGAGGTCCGCCTGTCCGTCGCCCTCGATGCCGAGCCTGCGAACGAACACGCTGTCCGAGGCCGCCGGGTGTTTGGCGATTCCCGAAACGACCGCCTCGCCGTTCACCGTGCCGATGACGGCGGGCAGACCGATGTTCACCGACAGAATCGAAAAGCACGCGGCGCTCATCCGCAGAGCTTAGCAATCCGCCGCGCGCAAATCACGCCGCGGCGGGCAGCTTCGCCGCCGCCAAAGTCTTCTGCCAGCAGGGCAGTGCCGCAAGGTCCGCATACCAGCGTTTGATTTCCGCGTAAGGCGCCAGCGGATACCCCGCCGCCTCAACAGCGTTCAGAGGCGCGCCGAGTGCGAAATCCGCAATCGTCAACTTGTCGCCACAGACATATTTGCGGCCTTTGAGGTGGTGATCGAGCACCTTGGCGTATTGATGGAAGCGTTGTTCGCCCTTGGCGATCTCGGCCGGATCGGGCGCTTCTTTCAGGAGGAACGGCTTCACCATGCGTTCGAAGAGGAATATCGCGCAGGTCGAATCCCAGTGCGCCATGTCCCAATACAGCCAGCGCGCCACGTCGGCGCGCCCGCGGGCATCCTGCGGCAGCAGACCGGCCTCGGGCTTCTTGGAGGCGAGATACTCGAGAATGGCATTGGCTTCCCACAAGGCGAATCCATCCTCCTCCAGCACCGGCATCTTGGCGTTGGGATTGAGGGCGAGAAACTCCGGACGCTTCTGACCGCCCTTAGTGAGATCGCAGAAGCAAAGCTCGTGATCGACGCCGAGATAATCGGCTAGCGCCATCACTTTGAAGGCGCGCGGGCTCATCGGAAATACGTGAAGCTTCAGACTCATGGCGGTGTTCCTCGTTCTTCTGCCGCCGATCTTGCGCAATTCGGACTACTTGCGCAAAGCTTCCCCAAAGGCAGCGAAGATCGCGCGCGAAACGTCGTTCTCGGCCCAGCGCCATTCCGGATGCCATTGCAGCCCGAGCAGGAAGCCTTTCGCGCCCGGCATCGAGACCGCTTCGATCTGGCCGTCGGGCGCTATGGCGTCGGCGAACAGCGCTGGCGCCAGCCTGTCGATGCCCTGGCCGTGCAGCGAGTTCACCTGAAAGGCGAGCCGCGGCACGATGGCCGCCAGCAGGCCCCCTTCGTTGACCGTGACGGAATGCGCCGGCCCATATTGCTCATCGAGCGGCGAGGCCTCGTTCTCGCGATGATCGAAGCGGCCCGGCACCTCGTGCACGCTCTGATGCAGTGTGCCGCCCAGGGCGACGTTGAGTTCCTGGCAGCCGCGGCAGATGCACAGCACCGGCTTGCCGGCGTCGGTAGCCGCGCGCAGCAGCGGCAGCGCGGTCTCGTCGCGGCGTTCGTCCTGCTCGCTGTTCTCGTGCGGGGTTTCTCCGCCGTAATAGCGCGGCGAGACGTTGGACGGCGAGCCGGTGAACAAAAAACCGTCGACGCTCGCCAGCAATTCGCCGGCCGGGAGCGGCGGATCGAGAGAAGGGATCAGCAGAGGCGTGGCCCCCGCGGCGTCGCGCACTGCGGCGATATATTTCTCGCCGGCCATATGGGTGGGATGGCCGTCCACCAGGCGGTGATCGCAGACCAGACCGACCACGGGAGGCGGAGCGCGCATCGATCAATCCCGCGCTTTGGCGCCGACCGGTTTCTCCATATCCCGCTGCACGAACATCTGGCTGTCGACCACGACGCCCTGTTCCAGATCGCGCAGCGCCACGGTGGTCGGCAATCCCTGATCGTCGATGATCGTCCATTGGCGCAGTTCCAGGATCGGATCGGAGAACACCATCGTCAGGTTCGGCTTGCTGCGGGTGGTGCTGGTGCGCGCCTCGACGATCAGCTCGCCCAGTTGATGCTCGACGGCCAGGACCGCGGAATTGTGGTTGAGGTCGATGTCGTCGGCGAGGATCAGGTCGAGCGGCGTGGCGGACAGCGGATAGCGGTCGACCGTCTTGAGCTTGCGGTTGGCTACCGCAACCGTCCGCCCATCAGAAACGATGAGGACGGGACTGGGCGGGTTGTATTCGAAACGGATGCGGCCGGGCTTTTCCAGATAGAAGCGGCCCTCATCGATCTGGCCGTCGGGATCGATCTGAACGAAATCGCCCTGCAGCGTGCGGATCGAATTGAGATAGGCGCTGACCCGGTCGAGATCGGCGTGGTCGGCGTCGCTGAATTCGATCAGGCGCGGGGGCGGGGGCTGGCCGGCTCCGCCGAGCCCGGCGGCCAAAAGCGCGATCACAAGAAACTTTGCCAAATGGCGCATCGCGGGTTGTCTAAGACGAAATGGTGGCGGAAGAAAGGGAATGGCTGTCATGACGCACGCTCCAAGTTCCGCCGCGCGCAATCCGCCGGGGAATGTCTCGGGCAGGGCGTCGAGCTTGCCGGGGAAAAGCGCTAAAGATGGGCCTCCGGCCGGAGACGGAAGCAGATAAATGGCTGAAAAGACAGACGATACAAAGCCTTACGAACAGATCGGGGTGATCGGCGCCGGTGCGTGGGGTACGGCCTTGGCCGCCATCGCCGCCCGAGCCGGACGGAGCGTCAGTCTATGGGCGCGCGAACCCGAAGTCGTGGAATCGATCGCTCGCACGCGGCAGAACGGGCCCTTCCTGCCAGGCATTGTGCTGCCGCCCATGGCCTGCACGGGCGACATGGAAGCCGCCACAGCGGGCGCCCAGGCGCTACTGGTGGTCGCGCCGGCCCAGCATCTGCGGGCCATCCTGTTGGAGGTGAGCCTGCATGCGCCAGCAGGCATTCCGCTTGTCATTTGCGCCAAAGGGTTCGAGCGGACCAGCGGCAAACTGGTGACGGAGGTTTTTGACGAAACCGCTCCCGGCTTCGAGCCCGCGATCCTGTCGGGGCCATCCTTCGCGCGCGACGCGGCTCAGGGCCTGCCGACGGCCGTCACCATCGCGGCCCGCCTGCCCATCGCCCGGCGCCTGCAGGCGAGCCTCGGCCATGCCACGTTCCGGCCCTATGCCGGCGACGATCTTCTCGGCGTGGCGCTGGGCGGAGCGGCAAAGAACGTCTACGCCATCGCTTGCGGCATCGTCGACGGCATGGGGCTTGGGGAGAGCGCGCGATCGGCGCTCTTGGCGCGCGGTTTCGCCGAGCTGAGGCGGCTGGGAAAAGCGCTCGGCGCTCGCCCCGGGACGCTGATGGGTCTCTCGGGACTGGGCGATCTGGTGCTCACCGCCACCAGCGCGCAGTCGCGCAATTACCGCTTCGGCCGCGAAGTCGGAAAGGGCCGCAAGCCCGACGAGTTGACTGCGCCCGGACAGCCCCTGGCCGAAGGCGTTGCAACCGCCCCCGCCCTGGTCATCCGCGCGCGCCAGGAGAAGATTGAATTGCCGGTCGCGGAAACCGTGGCCCATGTGCTCGACGGAACGCTGCCGCTCGATGAGGCGGTGCTGCGCCTGATGAGCCGGCCGCTGAAACCCGAATAGGAGATCGTCCGATGCTGTTCGTCGTCGTTGCCACTGACAAGAAGGACAGTTTGGCGGTGCGCTTCGCCACGCGCGAAGCCCATTTCGCCTATGTGCACAAGACCGGCGTCGTCAGGCTGGGCGGGCCGTTCCTGGACGCCAAGCGCGAGATGTCCGGCAGCCTCATCATCTTCGAAGCCGAAAATCTCGAAGCGGCCAGGGCCTGGCACGCAGCCGATCCTTACGTGAGGGCCGGCCTTTTCGCCTCTTCCGAGGTCAGGCCGTGGAAGGCGACGTTCAATCCGAGCGAGGCGAAATTCTGATGGCCACTTGGCTGTTCAAAACCGAGCCGGAAACTTGGTCCTGGCAGCAGCAGAAGCAGAAGGGCGCGGCGGGCGAGCCCTGGAGCGGCGTGCGCAATCATCAGGCCAAGCTCAATATGATGGCGATGAAGAAAGGCGATCTTGGCTTTTTCTACCACTCCGGAGAAGAGCGGCAGATCGTGGGCATCGTCGAAGTGATCGGCGAGTACGCTCCCGACCCGAGCGACGACAGCGGCCGCTTCGGCATGGTCGTGGTCAAGGCCGTGCGCGATCTGCCCAAGCCGGTGACGCTGGCCGAGGCCAAGGCCGCGCCCAGGCTCAAGGACATGACCCTAGTGCGCTTCTCGCGGCTTTCGGTTCAGCCGGTGAAGCCTGAGGAGTGGAAGATCGTCTGCGCCATGGGCGGGATCAAATAGGCAATCGCCCTATTGCTGCTGCTGCGGGGTCGCGTCCTGCGTCTGATCGGGCGCACTGGGCTGCAGGCCGGTGGCCGGAGCGACATCGTTGGCGTCCGGCGCAACGCCGGCATCTTGCGCATCCGCACCGCTTTGCGTATCGCCCGCATCGGCGGCTTGGCCGCCCGCGTCCAGCGCTGCATCGCTGTCGTCGTCCGGCACCTGGCGCACCTGATAGGTCGTCATGCCGTCGGAGCGCGCGACGTTGTAGAGCGAGATGCAATCCTTGTTCTTCGGGTCCTTGCAGGTGACGTCGACGGTCAAGTTGAATTGGTTGTTGTCGGCCAGCGCCGAGCATAGCCAGCGGTCCGCGACGTCGGTCTTCTTGGCGCTGCTGCTGGCCAGGGTCGCGTCGCCCGGAACGACGCCGTAATCGCGGGCGTGCTCCAGCGCCACCTTGCACACACCCGCGCCGTCCGGCCCGAGAAAGCCGCCATACACGACCACCAGCGCCGCCGCGATCGCCACGGCCGCCGCGCCGCCGCCGCCGGCCCACCACCATTTGTGCGTCCTGAACGATGCCGGGAGCGCATCAAGCAGTCTTGCAATTGTTTCGCGCACCGGGTCTTCCTTTCGCTATGGGCCGCCAAAGCGGGGGGGGGCCAATACATATCCCGCAAGGCCCGGCGCTTCCAGCCCCCGGCGGCGCGGCAAGCTAAATCGTGCTTAATGTTCCGCGCGGCGCATCATGCGATGGGCCAGGAACAACCCGGCGGCCGCCCCGAGCGAGCAGCCCGACACCCACAGGAAGAACTCGCCATACCGGCCGTTCAGATCGCGCGCGATTCCGCCGCATGCCAGAGCCACGATCGCAAAGCCGACGATCAGCGATACAAAGGGAAGGCCCGTTCCGCGCGCCCGTCCGAGCAGACAGGCCGCGATGACCAGCAAGGCCCCCGCTGCGGCGGCGGCATAGGCCAGCTGGCCTGCACTGAACCACCCGGCCTGCCATTGGCGGACGGTCTCGCTCACGCCCGACAGCAGTCCGACGATGACGCCGCCGAGCGCGGCCACCAAAATCGCGGCGCGAAGGAACGAACGCGTGGAACCCCGGGTCGCCATGCCCCCTTATACGCTCAACTCTTGAGCGCGGCGAGCACCTCGTCGAGCATCTTCTTGGCGTCGCCGAACAGCATCCGGTTGTTCTCCTTGTAGAACAGCGGATTGTCGATGCCGGCATAGCCCGAAGCCATCGAGCGCTTCATCACGATGGAGGTCTTGGCCTTCCAGACCTCCAGCACCGGCATGCCGGCGATCGGGCTGGTGGGATCGTCCTCGGCCGCCGGATTGACGATGTCGTTGGCGCCGATGACCATCGCCACGTCGGTGTCCGGAAAGTCCTCGTTGAGTTCGTCCATCTCGAACACGATGTCGTAGGGCACCTTGGCTTCGGCCAAGAGCACGTTCATGTGCCCCGGCATGCGTCCGGCCACCGGATGGATGCCGAAGCGCACATTGACACCCTTTTCGCGCAACACTTTGGTGATCTCGTACACCGAATGCTGGGCCTGGGCGACCGCCATGCCGTAGCCCGGAACGATGATGACGCTCTTGGCCTCGCGCAGCAGTTCGGCGGTGTCCGCCGCGCTGATCGGGGTGACTTCGCCTTGCGGCGCGCCGTCCGTCTTCTTCGCGGCCGAACCTTCGGCAGCGCCGAAGCCTCCGGCGATGACGCTGATGAAGTTGCGGTTCATCGCCCGGCACATGATGTAGGAGAGGATCGCGCCCGAGGAGCCGACCAGCGCGCCGACCACGATCAGAAGGTCGTTCCCAAGCATGAAGCCCGTGGCCGCCGCCGCCCAGCCCGAATAGCTGTTCAGCATCGAGATCACCACCGGCATGTCGGCGCCGCCGATCGCCATCACCATGTGGATGCCGAAGAGCAGCGCGATGACGGTCATCACGATCAGCGGCAGCATACCGGCCTGGATGCTGTCCGTGTTGGCGAACACGTAACCGAAATAGATCACCACCAGGAGGCCGGCGAGGTTTAGCAGATGGCGTGCCGGAAGGAGCATCGGCTTGCCGCTGATTTTGCCCGACAGCTTGCCGAAGGCGATCACCGAACCGGTGAAGGTCACCGCGCCGATCAGCACGCCGATGTAGATCTCCATGATGTGGATGGTGTGCTCCGCCGCGGTGGGGAACACCGTCGAGGTGTCGATGAAGCTGGCGAAGCCGATGGTGCAGGCGGCAAAACCGACCAGGCTGTGCATGATCGCCACCAGCTCGGGCATCTGGGTCATCCGGACGATGCGGGCGGCGACCAGCCCGATGGTGGCGCCGACCGCCATGGCGCCCGCGATGTAGGCGTAGCCCTGAACGGTGACGATCGACTCCTCACCGCTTCCCATGAGGGCGCGCGAGCCGAAGATCGTGGCCAGCACGGCGATCGCCATGCCGATGATGCCGTACCAGTTGCCACGCTTGGCGGTTTCCGGATTGGACAGTCCGCCGAGCGAGAGGATGAAGAGGATCGTGGCTCCGAGATAGGAAACCGTGACGAGACTGACGGGCATTTTCCGGTCTCCTTACTTGTGGAACATCATCAGCATGCGCCGCGTCACCGCGAAGCCGCCGAACATGTTGATCGAGGTCAGCGCGATGCCGACGATAGCAATCCAGCGGATCAGCTCCTCCGGACGGCCCTCGGCGGGCGGCGGAGCGACCTGCAGCAGCGCGCCGATCATGATGATGCTGGAGATCGCGTTAGTCACGCTCATCAGCGGGGTATGCAGGGCCGGCGTAACGTTCCACACCGTCATGTAGCCGACGAAGATGGCCAGCACGAAGACGGTGAAATGGCCGATGAAGGCCGCCGGGGCATAGAGGCCGATCAGTGCGAACAGCACCAGGGCGATGACGGGCATGGTCAGCGCCGAGACCGCTTTCGCGAAGGCGCTCTTTTCTTTCTTTACCACCGGGGCCGCTGCGGGCTTGGCTGCGGGCGGCGCGGGAAGTTTGAGCGGCGGCGGCGGCCAAGTGATCTGGCCGTCCTTGATCACGGTGAAGCCGCGGATCGCATCGTCCTCCATGTTGACGACGATCTGACCGTCCTTGGCCTTGCACAGTTCTTCGGTGAGGCGCAGCAGGTTCGTGGCGAAGAGTGTCGAAGCCTGCTTGGCGAGCCGCGACGCCAGATCGGTGTAGCCGATGATGGTGACGCCGTTCTTGACCACAGCCTTGCCGGGCTCGGTCAATTCGCAGTTGCCGCCCTGTTCGCCCGCCATGTCCACGATCACGCTGCCGGGCTTCATCGAGGCGACCATTTCGGCCGTGATGAGACGGGGCGCGGGCTTGCCGGGGATCAGGGCCGTCGTGATGATGATGTCGACGTCCTTGGCCTGCTTGGCGTACATCTCGCGCTGGGCCTTCTGGAAGCCTTCGCTCATCACCTTGGCATAGCCGCC